>Ga0049105_1001478_pt1 | contig 10489 bp, 5 predicted proteins | sample WorMetvaBAHAMAS1_FD_61260 | JGI IMG/M metagenome (GOLD analysis project Ga0049105, IMG submission 61260) | Worm MetaG Olavius vacuus BAHAMAS.1 | ecosystem: Host-associated > Annelida > Digestive system > Unclassified | place: Germany: Marburg | collected 2013-04-09 | reverse complement strand
AACGGGGAGACAATATTTTGCGGACATTATACGTCTGTCTTCAACCACTGTGACGTAACTGGCCAACAAAGCTATCGAATTTAGTGAAAAAACGTAAGATAAGGGCTATTACGCCGTTCACGATCATTCAAGGTCATCGAGGACGGTATCAATTGAAAGCCCGTATGCGCCTTCCTGTTAGTGATTAATACTATAACTCGCATCCTATCTTGGGCACAGAAACCAAAAAAAGATTAATATCAATTGTATTAGAGTTCTACGACACGGTCGTTCTTTATCGACTGCGGCCGGACACTGTCTGTGTAGAGATTTCATGCGGCGAATGGAGTCGAAGCTGTCAGATCTCGTGTCGTGGCTTCACGTCTCTCTGGCTGGTCGTCAGGTCGCATGCATCACCTCGGATCCGATCACTTCCGGTACGATTAACCGTACGTTCTCAGTCAGTTCATGTATTTGTGTTTTGTTTGTAAACTGCTTCAACTACCGATGTCATAACATTCTGAATTTTTACCGTCATTGACGATGGTGCTTATGAGTATACAACAATCACGTGGAAACAAAATAAAAGTGAACGCTAACTGGAAGATTAACGGTTACCAACGACAGACCACTTGCTTTCTGAACATGCATTAGAGGACTGGAAAGTGGGGACCCCGTGCAAAAAGTTTTGGGTACACCAAAGCCACGGTCCAAGGCAACGCGTTCAGCTGATGAACAAGCAGAAATCCTTGAAGTAACAAACCAGTGACTGCACAGTAGATTGGTACTTACACATTAGGAATATCAGACACGTGGGCCAAGCCTTAGTGGGGCTAATTGAATTGTTGGCTAGACGACAATTCAATTAGCCGTCTAGCCAACCAAATTTCTGTGATACTTGGTCCACCCTACAGCGCCCCGTACACCTTTGAGCCGTTAACTTACTCTATCGATACGGAAGTGGTCATTGGCGCAAAATTTTTACTGCAGGTCAAGCGATTCATCAGTTGTGTTTGCAATCGCACAGACAGACGTGTCTCAAAACAGTACTTATCATCATCGTCGTCGTCGTCGTCATCATCATCATCATCGTCGTCGTCGTCGTCATCATCATCATCTTCATCATTGTGATCGTCGTCGTTTATTCTTTAAGAAAAAGTTGACATACACAACTAAACGAGAATAAGGCCTAAGGTAAGTAACAAACAAGAGTCTTTGTATAATGTTGTGATGGGAAAATGTTGTTCATTTACGTCAGCGTTTTTACTGATGAAAGGTGATCTCCGCTTGAGTCCTGAGGGAGTACGCAGCTTCGTACCGTTCAGATCAGTATTTCGGAAGGAGATGTTCACTGTCTGAAAGAAACTTACCTTGTGTGGCCTCACCAGCCAGAAAACCCACCGGGGAGGCCTAGGGCTTAGCGGACTAGTCCATGAAGAAGCCCATCCTAGTTTCCTTTGTTCTGGTTAATCTCCCGTTAAAGGCAGTGATGCTGAAAGCACCAACTGCTGTTGGTCCAGCTGATTCTATTGATTCCATTGCGAAAGAACGAAAGAACACGAGGCCGTTGTGCATGTGGTAATTACTGATGAACGAGTGTTAAACTGTTAACTGGTGTCTTCAGAGCGTACTACTCCACTACTACCTCGCACAGTGCTCGACCTCATCATGACATTACGTGACAGCGCCAGCTTGCTTCGCGCCGATCACGGCACACTACGACGTGCTCAGATGTTCCACAGTGACCGCATGGTACGCGCATTGACCGACGTCCGCTGTCGCGTGGCGGTGAGAACTTCTAGCGTCTATACTCACTTTTCGTTTTATCTCCTGTCCCCATTCTATTTGCAAAACGCGGTTAGAGCCGTCCGAGTCATCTGCTAGTATATTCCTTTTTCATCGGATCACCTTGCTCTGATTGATCCGGTTGAAAGTGCAGTGAGTTAAAGTGCGTTCGAAACCGACTAGGAGCCGGCTTAGTCTAACACACCATGCAAACAAATCCAGCCATTGAGCAGAGTAAAATCATTAGATGGTCCGAGAGTCCGTGTAATCAGTCCGGTAGGAAAGGTAAAGGTTTGTGAGGAAAGGATATGAACAATTAAAATAACTGCAGTATATTTTTCTTAGCGCCAACGCCCATGTGTTTCAAATTAATAAGCGACATATAGATGTGTTAAAATATTCTTTAGGCCTATACGAAGTAAATTTTACGTCAGCATTGTTGACACGTCTAGTTTGTTTGCAGGCGATCGAGTCAGCGGTGAATGATCAGCGGACGGCGCAGACCACACAAACGGCGTCAAGTGACGTCGACCAGTTTATACAGACGCATCTCGACGAGATGGAACGAATTGAGTCAGGCCTCGGGTGAGTGAGTCCGTCTAGAACCGCTCGTTTCACTCTCACTGAAAACGAGGGGAGACAAAATATGGCGCATGGGGGTCCACTATACAGCACCCCCTAGTGACAGTAATCTGAAGCCGTTTCGGTTCTTGTCGTTGTTAGTTTTGCTTATGAAGTACAACGTAATTACAGCAATAGGAGAACTGAATAGTCCTGCTTTTTAGGGCCTGCCAGGCCTCCCTGTCCATTTTTACAGTAACGGGAACGAAGATATATAGGCCTATTACGGAGAGCCTCCAGTAGTATTACAAGTTATTAAGTCTGCAGTGTGTTTATTCGCACATGTATTATCGGTTTGATTATTTGTTGTATCATCTGCTGTGTCATTTTTATTAGAAAGTATAATACTTGTTGACTCGCCTGTCTGGGACTGAAAATATGGTTAAATAATATGATTAGAAAATATTATCACTTCTGTTGGTTTTCGGTTTGAAATTTGGGAATAACAGTGGGAGATCGAGAAAAGTAGCAAAGAAGTGACGATTGTGGGCCGGCTAATCATTATCAATATGTACAGTTATTCATGCGATTGATATTTAAATTTAAAATTGCAACGTGTCAAAGGGAAGATTCTCCTTTCTTTGCTTCCTCTTCCCATCTCCAGATCTGCCACTGGAGAGTGGGGAGACTATAATGTTGTTTGGTTTGCTGTGTGTTGAAGTGATGTCGAGGCTGTGGTTGAAGAGATGCGGCGGGATGCTGTGAGTCGCCGTTGTCATGTCAACAGTAAGGATGTAGAGTCATTGGCACTCGTTCTCAGTCAGCTCAGCCGCTCCATGGCGACGCTTAAGAGTTCGTTATAATTCTACAATGATTCATTATTGTCCGTTAACGAGACACCGGCGTAGTGTAGCAATGGAAAATAATGAATATTATCAATTCACAAACAAGTTGCGGATGTGTCCGTCGTATGCCTTGGGTCGATGCAGAGTCGTGTAACCATGGTGCTGGAGGAGTCGGTGCTCCCAACTGTTTGGGATAGAACGGTCATGGGCTATTCTAAGAAAAGATACACAATTTCACATTTAAAGATACACAAATTACTTTTAGTGATACACAGTCTGTGTAATTTACACGCTAAAATAGTCTATGAGAACGGTGGAGTTGATAAGTTGAAATATTAGCCTACTCCTCCTTGCCTCTTCACGAATACACGTTGCTGATCTGCTTTCCTTTGCAATTTCTCGAATTTTTCTTTAATGTTTTTCGCTTCTGGAGAGGCAGTCTGCGAAATTCCCACCGGCGGGATATGTACCCCTGAACCTCGTTAACAGCTACTGTGTGGTTCGTGCCTTACTGAAATGGAAGATGTAAAATTGGGACGAGTGGGCGTGGTTTATCACATACAAGTAGCGAATGACTGTGAAGTCTTCGCACGTGGATGTATGGAACCTGGCCGGGGAGTTACCATTCCACGGACTTCCCGCTATGTTGGCTCTCACATACAGTACGCGTGCCTCCGGGCTGACGTGCCTGCGTGTGCGTGACTGTCAACAGCTGATGATAGACAAGTAATTGGCGCGTCGTGGATGCGTAAGTACAATTACTCATGTACGTGCATACGCATTTACAGTTAATGAATGCTGCGGCGTTTCTGGTCGAATGCAAAAAATACCCACGCCGAAATCATCTGGTAATAAGCTTATTATGCCACCTTTGCGTATTTATTACTGTCATCAGTCGCTATCGTTGTAATGTCTGTCCATGTTCGATTTTTAGTTTATTACTGCAGGTACATTTATGTTTATGTCAATGGCTTATGAGACTTGTAGTGCAAGTGCATATGCATGGTTTGTTACTGTCAGACGAGTATTGTTCAGTGCGACAGAAGACGCAGGCAAAGATAGCGCTGCAGTCGGACAGTGTTGCACGCGATGAAAGGTTCGGTTTTCGAGTTTTGGTTATAATTAATTTGAGAAGCAAGCAGCATTATTACAACAGTGTTGTAATAGTGTACACTGCCGAGCAGCAGGAAGAGCATCTGTTTTGTAAAAAAAATTCGTTCCTTGTGGTGAGCACAGAAAAATAGGACTGCTAAAAATCGAGAGTACTGGTCCAATATCTCGAAAAATATTGTGGAAAAGAACTCACATATTCATACTATGTTATCTGTTGTTATTCACGCATGCGTCGAATGTTGCTTGGAACATGTTTTCCTGCTGACGAACTGGAATTTTTCTGTTGTCAGATATGTACAGAAAGAGATGAGACGTACTGAGCAGTACTCAAAGCGCTACAAAAAGTTGCTTGCAACACTCGGAACTCTGCAGAAGTACGCTGCTAGTTTTTGAGATTGTTTGTCTTCTATTTACGTGCTATAACAAGGTTCCCTTATAATCTAAGGCTTTGGCTTTCCACCCGCGAATGCGTGCGTTTACTTACGCGTTGTCAATTCCGGTCACGTGACAAAGATGGCGGTCACACCATTCGATTCGCCATAGCCAAAAACCCCATGCAGCACGCAGACTTCATGGCTGTGTTTTATAGAACCGGAGTTATTGGCCGTTGAAGTTTTACATTGTGGGAATAGGGATTTTCGACCTTTTTGCTCCTGTGACCTTGACTTTGACCCGCTGACCTCCATGTACGAACTTGACCCGTGTTCCCTCGAGATACACTGGATGTGCGAAAATGAACTTATTATACCAAGGCTTTCGAAAGTTATCATCTGACAGACAGACAGACAGACAGACAGACATACGTGCTGAAATTATATACCACACCGCTTCGTGGGTGGTCAACTATAACTTCGTCTATCAAACGTTAATGATACTTAAGATAAATTTTGTATGCTACTCTAGGCATATTTTACTGTATGCCTACTGAGTCTGCAGAGGCGATTAAGTAGTATCTTCAAACAGCCTGGTTGTTTCGTTGTAGGCTGGCTACTGTTCAGTCTGGTCGCTTGCCGACGGCACCGTTGATCAGTACAAAGTATGACGTTAGCGATGACGACAGGTGCGCTCTGCTGGCGAGTATACGTCAGCTGGTGCCTGACCACGCTGCCAGGCTCCGAGCTGCACAGGTACACTCCTCGTGTGGGTGTCGGTTAACGCATTGAAGTCAGAGACGGTATGAAAGCCGTTTTGATACCGCGTTTATTGATTACCGGTACTCAGCGTTGTCAGACCATGAGAGTAGGTACATGTGCAACAACAATAACAACATCAACGGCTTCGAAGCGGTCGTAGACGTGCAGCAGCTACATGTTTTGTAGTCGTCCTGTATGACAACAATAGAAACTTCCTTAATATTAATTGAAGGGCATTAGAGGTTTCTCAATACCAGTGTTACTGTATGTCTGTAAGAGCAGAGAGAGAGAAGGCGGCATCATAAACGGTGCCAGCAGACTGTGTATGTGTAACTACGGTTAAAGTGATCTGTCTGCTCTCTTTACTGTTTACTGCCGAATTGGACTCGCACAGGCGTAAGTGCGTAAACAGGGGCTGCAGGTACGCCTCCAGGGCTAGAATACCAAGTAAATTTGCTCTGTGTGCTGTGCAGGTTTTTACTATGCTGCATGCATTAAAATTTTAGGTCAAACTGACCCCGTTGGAGCGAAAACGCCGATTTTCAATCGATATTCGCTCGTAGCGCCTCAGCTGTAACACCTAGCGAAAAAAGTTCAATTAACACTAATAGGAAGTCCACTGCACGCTTTCCAAGGAGCATAAGATGAAGAGTATACGTTGACCCTAAGCTCCCAAAGGGGCTCGGGGGCTCTAAAACACAAAGTGTCCAAATTTTAAACAACAATCTGCGTCTGTGATAACTTCAAAACGGTACAAGATAGGATGTCAGTTACTATTAATCACTAATAAAGTCGCATACGGGCTTTCGATTGGTACTGACAGCGGTGACCTTGAGTGACCTTGAACGGCGTAATGGCCCTTATTTTGCTTTATTTCACCGAATTCGAACGCTTAGCAGGCCTATTATGTCACATAGTTGAAGATAGACCTGCATTGTCTGCAGAATATCGTCTTCCACTTTTGGCCGAAACTGACCCACCTTGCAGTCCGGTCTCTCTGCGATATCTGAGCTACTTATACATGTAGATGCTGCTGTTACACGCATTTTGCATCGAAAGTACACTAGAATATGCCATTTGCCATTTGCAGACTAAAAAACTCATATATTTCCTGTGGAGGGGCTCATCGCCTCCCCAGACCCTATCCGCTTTAACAGCGGAAACCTAAAAAATAAAGACTCCGCGCACGAGTGCACTCCTGCAGCGATAATTCTAACTACGCCTACGTGGACTGCTGTAAGGTTGATAGATGGTGGCTGGTAGTATGCTGTGTTCTGTGGCTGGCAGTCGGTGGAAGCTATACGAAAGCGAAAGCTGCAGTTGATGCGATTCTCGGAAACTGTACGTCGCGACGATGCTCTGAGGACAACGCGTCAGCGTCTCCGACAGACTGATCACTGGTCGATAATCGACGACCGTCAGCGACGAGCCTTCGAGCAACTGTGTGACGAGGTCAGGCGCCAACGACGATGTCGTGACAGTCACGCCGCTGATCACAAGTCATCATCGCCGTCGTCGTCCACAGAACCATGTCAGCGTCGTTGTGGGGATACGATAAGAACGGACGAGGTTCTGGCAACTGTGCCGCCGAGTTCATCAGATTCTCTTGCGGCAACAACGACGACGACAACGTCGATTTGCTGCGTCGGAATAAAGGAGCGTATGATGAACGGAGGGTCAGTTCAACACGTAGCGTCAACAACGTCTGCTGAGGTCACATCACCAGTCTGTGTCACTCTGGGCGTCACTACGACGTCTGAAACGCGTCAGACAGTCGTGACTTCCGTAGCGCTGTGTGTAACTACTGTTGGCTGCTTATGCACGTCGACGACTTCGACAACGGAACACTTGTGCGTCGTGATGACGTCGACATCGACGTCGGCGACTGCCGCTCGTCAGTCGTGCGTCACTGCGTCGTCGACGGCTGCTCGCTGCGTCTCTCGCGCTCCGTCTAAGTTACCGTCACCAGCAGTCCGTGGACGCGTCACGTTCCACGAGCGTCCAACCGAGATTCCGACGACGAACGGTGACGTCGTCAGCCGCGACAACAACGACAGTCACAAAGACGACGACGACAAAACCGTTCCGCAAGACAGTTCTTCTGTCGCGCTGACGTCAACGCTAACTACTAACCCTATGACGTTGACAGACGTTGATGAACCTCGCAATCACCAGTGCACCTCATCGAATGTTGAGTTGTCGCCTGGTTTAAGCAGAGTTCCACAGCTGCTCAATAACAGGAAAGACAACGGCCAGAAAGTCAGTAATTCCACGTCCAGTGCGCCAGATTTTGGCGGCGTCAAAGAGAACGTTCCACCGGGCACAGCACTAGTCAACGGCATTGATGATAACGTTACGTCGACTAACGCAACACCAGAACGAGTTGATCGTCCAACATCTGCGCCACACCAACACCAGCGTGGTGGGTGCTCTGGTAAAGGCGTCGTTGTGACTTCGTCAACTAGAAACAGCACTGCGCGTGTTAGTAAAGTGCCGCCGCCAGTACCGACGAGGACTTCGAGCGTGTTGACGGGCGCTGGCGTGGCGGCGAGATCAGTTGCCGCGAGACCGATATCGTGGCAGGCGAAGGTGAACGGGCACCTGCCTGGCAAGGAGCCGTCCCGAGCGACACCGCCGCCTGCGCCGAGGTCCTCGTCCGTGCCGCCAGAGTCGACCATCAAAAACAGTCTTTCATACCCGGGTGCCTTCAAACGTGACAGAGCATCGCCGGCAACAGCGACCGGCGAAGTGGACATAGATATGACAGAGACCGACATATACTGACACGATACAAACGAACATTTGACATTCGCTGCCCAAAAGTCTAAGAATTTTTCCTGTCTCGCCATTCAAATACACTTGAGTCGGGGACGTGGAATTTTTTTTTCGAGTTTGTAGCGAAGGCTCACACAATCTTTGTCCATGTGACGCCAAGACAGAAACGACACGATGGAACCATCTCTCGAGGCAGTGCGTTCAATCGCGTGCAATTTTTAAGGCTTTCATCTTCCAAGGGTCTTCGCTCTACCCTTGAACCTAACTCCAAAACTCTCTGCTATCTTTGCACACGCAACTTGTTGCCACCCGTCTGCTGTTCTTGAGTCAACCCAGTCAAGCCTCGTTAACTCTGCAGTTGACATAATCACTTAGTTTTTGACGTTTTCCACCTTACAGCGACGCCATATCAACAATTTCTTCTTGTACTTGATGATAAAATGTTCGTTTACAAGTACAGTAATAATCTCGCGCACTACCTGCAGTCCTATCAAGACTCACTTCAGCCTTATTACGAGAACGTGATTGTTCTTGTGTCTTTTAACAGCCTTGTACAGAACTGCGTAAAACACTATTCTCTGAGTGTAACTGTGTTTAATGTTTTAACGTTTTTGTTTGTTGCAGTTATTTTTACTAGACTCCTCTGCGTTCTTCTGTATAATATTTTACTCTGTTATGAACTGATGCGATAAATAACAGCTGTTGTTACCACATAGTGTCGTTGAAGGCGCGAACAAAACGAAACCGAAACTAAAGTAAAAAGACCGAGAACGGCAGACGCAGACACGCTCATGTGTGTGAAACAAACGAGACGATATCTGTACAGCAAGTTGCTATTTCGTAGCACTGTAATATCTCACACGCAATTAAGATTAAGATTAGGAACATAAGTAGAGTAAGTTTTGAAAGGTTGTCGTCTAGGTTCATCTCCCTCCTTCCACTTCCTTCCCTCAAATTTCTCTTTCTTCTCTTTCTCCTTCCTTCTTCCTTGACCTCTTGTGCTACAAGCGGGACCTGCCATTAACAATGTACATTAGCTTTATCAGCTGTAACTTGTTGAGCTTGGTGCTTTTTACCCCGCTGCATGGAATGCAGACGCGGTCTATAGCGATGAGAATTCTGTACGTCCGCCCGTCTGTCTGTCAGTCTGTCCGTCTGTCACACGCGTATATTGTGACAAAACGGTAGAAAGATCTGTCCAGATGTATATACCATACGAAAGATCATTTAGCCTAGTTTTCTGAGAAGAAGAATGGTTGGTGGGGGCGACCCCTTCTACGTGAAATTTTGACCCACTTTGGAGCGAAATCGCCGATTTTCAACCGATATTCGCCCGTAGCTCCTCAGCCGTAACATCTAGCGAAAAAGTTCAATTAACGCTAATAGGAAGTCCACTATGCGCTTTCCAATGAGCCTAAGATGATCGTCGTACGTTGCCCCTAAGTCCTCCAAACGGGGTCTCAAAAACGCAAAACGACTGATTTCGCACTTCGCTTGAAGAAAGTCTGCTACAAAGTTTCTTTGTGTGAAAACTGTCAGAGGCAAAGTTGTAATGCATTCATTGGCGTAACTACCCGTGCAAAAATGATTGGTGGGAGCAACTCTTTCTACCTGAAATTTTGGATCAAAAAGACCGCGTTGGAGCGAAATCGCCGATCTCTTTTCGCTCGTAGCGACTCAGCCGTAACACCTAGTGAATAAAGTTCAATTACACTAATAGGAAGTCCACTACGCGCTTTTCAATGAGCCCAAGATGAACATCGTACGTTGTCCCTAAGCCCCCCAAAGAGTGGCTCGAAAACGCAAAGAGTCCGAAATTTCAACAATAAGCTGCGATAACTCCGAAACGGTACGAGATAGGATGTCAGTTACTATTAATCACTAATAGGAAATGGCATACGGCCTTCGATTGGTACCGACCTCAATGACCTTGAATGACCTTGAACGCCGTAATAGCCCTGATTTTGCTTTTTTTCACCGAATTCTACAGATTTTCAGGCCGATTATATCAGTGGTTGAAGATAAACCTATAATGTCAGTAAGATATTGTCTCCGAGTTCCAGTCTTCTACTTTTGGCGAAAACTATAACGCACCCTGCAGCGCGGTCTCTCTGCGATAGCTGAACATCTTGTTATGTTTTGTAAGTAACTGTTGATTCAGTTGACTCGTTATTCGCCTATACTACTTATTTAAGCGCAATATGAGTTCGGATACCTTGCTGCATTTTCAAACGCGGGCGCCTCAAATTTGAGTGATGTTAAACATGACGCCAAATTTCTCACTTTTTGACCCCCCCC
>Ga0049105_1001477_pt1 | contig 10491 bp, 8 predicted proteins | sample WorMetvaBAHAMAS1_FD_61260 | JGI IMG/M metagenome (GOLD analysis project Ga0049105, IMG submission 61260) | Worm MetaG Olavius vacuus BAHAMAS.1 | ecosystem: Host-associated > Annelida > Digestive system > Unclassified | place: Germany: Marburg | collected 2013-04-09 | reverse complement strand
GCTACACCTGCAGCATCTCAACAACATAAGAAAATTTTCTTCTTGGCAACAAGTACTTTGTTACAAGTACCAGTACCAGTACCAGTACTAAAGATTCAAGTACCAGTACAAGTACCAGTAGTTTGCATGCAAGTACAAGTAACAGTACCCGAAAAATGTACTTAAGTACAACACCAGTACCAGTACCAGTACCAAGTACAACAAGACTACTACTAGGGGTCACCATACACATATTCCTACCAGTTGCATCAATTTATAATCAGTAGTTCTTCAGTGTTTGCGCAGACAGAGAGACACACACACACATATAGAAGGAACACAATATATTCTTCACACAGTATAGATGGTGTGCAGTTAGTAAGTAAATGTCGATTTGTAGCGTGCGATTACGTAACACCTCTAATGCGCTAATGCTTCGAATGTCCAGTGAACAGATACATCCTCAAGTCCCACCTAAATTATTCAGAGTCGACAGCTGGATCACGCAGATATCAGGCATTGAATAACAGACTTTTGGTCCGGCGACAAAAAATGCACGGGTCCCAAAAGTGCTGTGGCAAACCCGCGGACCAACAGGCGATGACATCTGGCAGAGCGCAGATGCTGGCGACCAGAACTTCGGAGACTGGTACACAGCAGTCGGCGAGGTACCATGGAGCTCGGTGCCAAAGACAACCATGGACTGTCACTGCCAGCTTGTACTGCACTCGCTGACCAGCCAGTGAAGGTCATCATGCATCACGCTCGTATTTCTTGGTCCACGTCACCAGACGTGCTGCAGCATTTTGAACCTTGCAGATTTATTCAAATGTTACAGTAATGGTTGATCAGGTGAACGCTGGATGAAGCAGCGGTCAATGCAAAGATTTACTGCATCTCGCTCAGTTTAAGGCAAAACTAAAATAGCAACGTCAAATATACGACATTTGCCAACTGCATTTGATCACTGTTATCATAGTACATTACAATGGTGCTGACACGTAACAAGCAAAATTAACCGCAACGACACGCATATGTTCAAACTTCATTACAAAAATAACTTGCCTAACCTTAAGTCTAGTGCGAAATTGCAACGTCTTGATCGTCGAAAAATATACAGACAAACCCCATCTGAAAAAAATAGTACACTTGAATATGGCTTTACATACATCTGTTTACCAGATAAGTCGAATGATTCAGCATACAGGTGATATCTGTTCAATGTTGTAACAGTCAAAGAACACAAATTATGCCATCGAGACACATTACTGAGGTCTCATAGGGATCGACGGGCGGTCAGGAAGTCGTGGAGGAATTGCTGGCTGTTGCTGCTGCTGTTGTGATGGTCTACAACAAAACATTTGACCGCCATGTAAATCACATACTGTGTCCCACAGCAGCAAAACCCTGCACACTCCCATTAATTTTACCTTTCATGGTCAAGGTCAAGGTCCAATGTGCAAGAGGTAATGCTCAGCCGTGCTATTTTCGTCGTACGCTCGGCACTAAACTAACCACTTATTGTATTGTATTCTACGCACTATAACACATATTCCTAACAAGTTGAAAACATTGATATAGCTTTCAAGGTCAAAAGTTGGGATCTAATCTAAGGCCATATTCGATTGCCGAATCGGCATTCGGATTAGATTCAGTGAATCCGTCCACTCAATGCATGAACCCGAATCCGGATTCGTGAATCCAGTTTTGATGTGGATTCACTAGTGAAACCGTAAGTGCTTAGCAGTAAACATGGCACGTGCGATTGTTTTGATTGACGAATATGGTATTATTATTATTATTATTATTACATGATTTATATAGCGCCAATTTCGAAGATCGAGTCGGAGGTGCTGGCGTCGCTAGGTGGAGAACATAACTAACCGGGGAGGGTGAAAAGGTACGTTTTTAGATGATGTTTAAAGGAACTAATAGAAGGTGAATGTTGTTGAATTTGGCACGTCCGAAGTATTTCGAAGTTTGCTTCAAATGCGTACAATGATTCTAACATTTTTTACTTTGTTCTCTGTGCGGTCTAATTGTCTGCTGGTGTCGTAAACAAATAACAATGATGTCACTTCTGAGAACACCCACAAACCCAGACCATTCGATTGCCAGTGAATCTAAAAACTAAAAACTTGAAAGTGAATCTAGATTCGGTCAAAATGAATACCGTCCAACTGCTTCTTTGGTTCACCACAGCAAGCGCTCCTACACTTGTTACAAAATGGCAGTAAATGTAATAATAACGAATAACGATACTAATGATGATGACAATAATGACAATAATAATAATTATAATAATAATATTTTCTACTAAGCCATAACATGGAGACTGATTCAAGGGTGCCGTACAGGATACGCTAAATCACATGGTATAATATCACACAGTCAGTTAATGACACTAAACAAAAAATTTACCGCACAGTTTTGAAACTGTCAGCTATGTCCACAACTGACGAACAGCAAAATCTAGCATTCTTTAATAACACAAACACTCAAGTGCTTACACTGAGGGTGGCAGGCCAGCTCCTGGCATGTACGCTGGAGGACGGTTCGCAGTCGGTCGAACCGGAGCTGGTCTAGATGGAAGAGTAGCCGTAGAAGACGGCCGATGAACTGGCTTCGGAGAACGGCTTGGGCTGCAGAAATACACGAGTGTATTTGTAAGCAACATGAAGCAAAACAGCAGCAAAATGACGCAAGTCACTTTGTTGCCATTTTACACATTAACGAATACAGAGAATGGAAATAGCAGGTACGTGAAACTGAGTGTGGGATTTGCTAGGGGAGACGGTTCTAAACTACGGACCCTGCACAGCACAGGATACAGGAAGAAGGAAGGGCAAGAAAGGGTCTCCAATATCAGGAGAATTTATTGAAACTAAAAGCTAATCATTACATTAATAAGCAGAAGGACTTCTCTAAATCAATTACGAAGCATCTGGAACAACAGAGCAGTCTTTCATTTTAGATGTAATTAGTAGTTCGGTTAGAATGGTTAGTCGTTCGACATAGACAGCTGTTGCCAGTCACTAGTGGATATGTAAAGTAAAAAAAAGTAAAGAAGGCGAATTTATATAGCGCTTTATTATAAGCTCCTTATCTCGAAAGCGCTCAGATATGGCCCGCGTGTAACAAGGGGATCACACAGTTTTACCTGCCACCCACACACGAACTATACCTGCCTTTACTCCCCAGCCACAAGGCATCACCGCCCTTTGGCTGGTACTCATTGCGCCTACCTACGAAGGGATCGCCAGGCTGAGTTGACCTGGATGGCTGGTCACATACCGAGATAAATGTCCCTCACCGGGAATTGAACCCGGATACGGTCACCCACCTCAGTACTAACTCAGTATGTAGTTTATACAGCGGTACAATGACTTCGTGGAAAAGTTTAGCTGCACATGAACCAAGAAAAGTTGATACACACCCGTTGGTCTCTGGACGCTGCACAAGATGCACGGGATCGCTTGAGGACACTTTGATCCAGTCGTCGTTGACGGGAGGCGGAGCAGGTGTTGTCACCGTCGACGACGTCACATCGCCGATGACACGCAGTGCGTCCTTCGTCGCGTGATACAAGCGGAGGATGTCATCACGACGTGTCACTTCATCAGCCGACTCCTCCATCAACGTCGACTGCCAACCAATTCACCACGTTCTTCGAGAAAATGAACTCTTATTTAAGTACGTAAGTCATGACATTTATACACGATACAAGAATGCAGAAACGCCACAACGGTGTCGGATGGTGCTTATCACGGTTTTAAAAGATCTCATCTTTAAGCTCTTTAACATCTTTTAAGCTGCTGCCTAAACATGTTCAGCAGTCTGCCTTATTACCGCAGACCACCACAGGACACCTGCATAATTACAGCAGACTACTTTGTGGTTTTCCGAGTAACGAATGAGAACGAGACAGACTGTCACAGACGGAGTGGCGGGAGCCGCAGTGCCAGAAGAGCCAAAGCTCCACCAACACGGTGGCTTCTATGGTGCCGAGATGGCAGCATGTTCCAGCAATGTCTTCAGCGGTAAAATCATTATACCAATCATATGACAACAAAAAAAATAGACGTTTCTGGAATTATTATTACTATTACGACATTAGTATAGTGCAAAATCCAAGACAACAAATGATTAGGCCTAGAAAACAAAATAAAGCTAAGTTCTAGTTTTAGTGGACCAGAAATTGGTACAAAAAATTTTTTAAAAATTAAATAAAAATAAAATACAAAATAAAACAATTACTAAACAATACTAAACGAAAGTAAAAAATAAATGAAAATGCCAGACTAAATTACTGCAACAAAACTCGTCACGAAACTACAATATCACTCCACTTATGACAAAATTAATATGCAAGATGTATAACATATTCTCAGTGTACATATCCAAAGAATACTGCAGACATCAAAACGAGGTTCAAAATCACACAGCTTTGGCTTACAATTCATTTTAACTGTTACTAAACGATGAAATGCATTTACGTTAAAACCATTAAGAGAAAGATGAAAATGAAGATACATTGTGGAGCATCTTCAGCTACAGGCTAAAAACACTTCTGTCCGACAGTTACAAATAGTATAGTATATTTGCAGTTCAAAAAAATCTGGGCTTGATAAACGACTATTATTATAGTAATTACAACATTTAACTGGTAGAACCAGACGAAATACAAGTCATCAAAAGGATGAACCTGATCGCAACAGGAATACAAATTTGCAAGTAATTCATTCGCAATGAACAACTTAATCTGAAACAGAGCACATCAGCACAAGGATTTATAACATTATACAGTACAACACCAGCAGCAGAACTAAACAGTCAATGATCGTAAACTGTCCACCAGTATGCTACTGCTGGAAAGTTGCATGTTTGAACAGGTGATTTTTTACCATACCTGGTCTTGTTGTGACCCTCGCCTTTGACCTTTTCACCTCAATTTCTAATCACTTCATCTTTGTCCCAACTGCACCAAAGCTGTAAATTTGGTGAAATTAGAATAAGTGCTTCATAAGACATCGTGGTAACAAACTTTTAGTACATGATTATTAAAGCATGCTCTCTCTCTCTCGGACAGCCCCAGAACAGAATGCCTTCGATGGCTAAGCACTGACGAAGGCACAAAATTGGAGGATTTCACTACTAATTTTTTAGCATCTTTGAGCCAAAAGTTTTGGTTTTCACTTATCACAGCTTCTTGGTGAAATTTGAAGCTCAAATAGCAATCATGTACTAAAAGTTTGTTAAGATAATGTCATACACTTTCATCAGGAGCTACTGCTGTAGGTTAACTGGGACTTTATAAGCCTGAGTTCACTGCACACCGCCTAACGTGTCATGGAATGTAAAATGTATGGCAGTATTACCATTTCCTACATGTCCCGTTCACCAGCACGACTGTCGGCCGTAAAGCCTTTAGATATGCTGCTACTACAGTTTGGAATTCCATCCATTCAACATCTTCTATTGCTTCCTTTAAACATCATCTAAAAACGTACCTTTTCACCCTCCCGGTTAGTCATGTTCTCCACCTAGCAACGCCAGCGCCTCCGACTCGACCTTCAAAATTGGCGCTATATAAATCATGTAATAATAATAATAGCTGCAAATGTGAATATCACACACGATAGCCACGCACAAACCTGGTCACTGGAAGAATACCAATGATATCAATGAGGACACATTAATCTAATCTAGAGTGGTCCACAAAAATGCACAAAGTTTAATGCACCGTCATTTTGCAACTGTTTGCAGTAGAATCACATGGTTTTCACCAAAAATGCACCCCATAAGTTACTGATACAAACAGGTTAGTGATTAACCATAATTTGATGAATACATTCTCTCCAACAGCAGAGACCTACCAGGATACCATCATCATCATTATCATCATCATCATCGTCATTACAAGTTGTCAGAATGTAACTTATGTACAAATCAATAATAGTTTTTATACAACATACATATTGTAAAGTTATTACTGAAGACCCTGTGACTTTTGTTAACAAGATGTCTGCCGTGGTGACTTGCTCTAAGATAAAAAATGATCTGTTTTATCAGGGAGCAGGCCCAACTTGTTATAATATTAAAGAGTTGACCGGTTATAATGCCGTCTAGTGTCTATATTGAAGACACAATGTAAGGGTAATTCGTTTAACCAGTCAACAAAATACACTTCAGGGTTCCTACTACTTTGCAGAATTCATTTTCCCTGACTTTTCCAGACAAAATGAATAATTTTCCCTGACTAATTTCTTTATTCGCGACACCAGTAGAACAATACTAAGTACACAAATGTAATACTAAACTTTGTTCCATTGTAAAATATTGCAAAATAAACTAACCTGCAGTGTTTACAGGGGCGGAGCCCGGGCCTGGGGGCAACGCCCCCAGAAGCCGACAAAAATTGTGAAAATAATGCATAAATAATTGGTATAGTGAGCGGTATTTTAAAATTCCCTGACTTTTCCCTGACCCTCTCTGTTTTCCCTGACTTTCCCTGACCGTAGGAACCCTGGACACCTAAACTGTTGCCTTTAAAACAGACAATACAAGGAAGCATACGTGAAAGCAACTTACATCATTGAGCAGCAAGTGCATAATGGTCTTGGGCACGATGTCTTTCATTGTCTTGTTCACGATGGTCAGATACGATGCTACCAATGACCTTATGGCCTCAACTTGACGTTCCAGCACGGGGTCTTCCTTCGCAATGGCTTCACGTGTCTGTATAAACAAATGTCACTGTTCTGCTGATTCAAACTACGGACATTCGCTGATACTACTGACAGTTTGCCCTCAGTCACGTGCCTGTCTCGGTGGCACAGTGGGCTAACCACTGAATAGGCCACAGTGCTTGCTGGGCTGATGGCTGAGGACTCTTGCCGGCCTGGGTTCAAATCCAAGTCAGGAAGGAAGTTTTTCAGCATGATTGGACCACAGATCGAGAATTCGTTACCTCAGCAAAAAAATTCGCGAATTTTAACGAATTTTCCTAAATTAAAAAAATTCGTAAAAATTCGTACAAAATTCGTTAAATGCCCAAGTGAGCGTGGCCTTCCAGTGGAATAGTTTAATTATTTGCATTAATAGCAACAAGCCAACAACAACAACTAAAGAATTTGATGCGTTTCGCGGTTTCATGTTAACAAAAATATAAAACAAACTTACAAAGGCGGTTTGCACATTACAGTGATCTGTTGTACGAATAAATGCATTATAAATGAACGTTACATTCCAGAACATCAAAACAAGTTAAACATCTATGATTTCCAAAAGTACGAATTTTTTTCAACCGAAAAAAAATTAGTAAAATTCGTTAAATTTTAAGAATGAAAAAAATTCGTAAAATTCGAATTCTCGATCTATGGATTGGACTAGTGGGCATACTACGAAATTAAATTCTTGGACAGGTAAAGAGGGTGCACCTGTGTCCTCTCAAAAATGTGACGGGCTATTACACTCAGGTTAAAATGCACTGGAGCTTGTAATGGATGCCGGCTATAGGAATAGCAGATGGACCGCCTCCTTGTGCACATGACCACTGTGCTGTAGTCCTAAGTGCTCCCACCTAGCCAGGAGGTGGGCAGAGCTTGAGCATCACTCAGGTTGGTTGTTTGTAAACACACAAGTAAAAGCATTTTCCAGAGAAACCGACAGTCTTAGCAGGGCATCTAAAATATACGGACACAAGGCCTTTCAATAACACACATACACGCCACTGTCATCACGACACCAGCCGTGCAACGTTACTTATCACTACACACACTGTGGGGTGGCGCTGCGGAGCTAGCCGCGACTGACGTTTCTGATCTCGTTTTATTCGGAATTTATCAGCATGTATGTGTGCCAATAATTATCTTAATATAAAGAGGTTTCTCAAAGTTATCGCAAAATAAGTCAGTGTAATTTTTTGCCTCACATTGTGTTGTTGCTATTACTGAAACATGAACCAACATCATTCTCTTCGGTGTTGTCTTTAGCCGACTCCCTCTCAGGATAAACGCCTGCTCTCAGGAACGATGCCTTCCAGCTGTCGACCTCCTCATTGGATTCCGCAGATAGCTCCAGCTGCTTCTGATCCTTGTACACATTTCTGACAAATCAAATAAAATACATGTGAAATTATACAAAACTAGATAGTCGCTGACTGGTATGCCTTCGCCAGAAAGATGCATTTTCAACAAATTATTTTTGCCCATATTTGGACTTATCATGAACTTGACGTTTTGACCTCAATATTCATCTATGTTCCCGCTTGCATCCACGCTGTAAATTTAGTGAAATTCTCATAAGCAGTTTGTAAGATATCACATGCGCACAAACTTTCAGTATATGATTCAATCGCTCAAGTCAGAAAACAATGCCCGGGGCAGCTTATCACCAGCAAAGGCATAAGCAAATGCAATGTGCTGCTGCCACACGACCACAGCACACCACAAAATTATTCGTAAAAAAATTATTAAAAACAAAAAGAAAAAAAACAGAAATGTTAACAGGGATTCAAGGCCAAGGTCAGAACTAAGGACCGGACCATTGAGGCCGAGGCCAGGATCAAGGACTCAAATCTCGAGTCCAAAACCAAGGACTAATATTGAGGTAACGGCATATCTGCATAGCCTGAAAATTACAATATCACATACCACTCACGTGCTAATAACACAAACACTGTAGTTGTCATGAGCATAGGAGCCTGTAGGCCATTAGTTTCCACCACAAAATTATCAACATTGATGCATGATTTTTGGTTAACATCTCACCCACTCTGTGACAGCAAGGTGCACCTGTCTGGTCAGCAGGCAGCAAGCCTGTGCAGCTGGCTGGTGCTTACAAACACACAGTGATGTCTACACTAATGTACTTCGGATAACGTAAAACGGCTGCAAAACTAAACAAGCAAAAATCACAGAAAAGTGCAGCCAATAGCTGAAAGACTGCTTATGGTTATGTTCAGAAATTAATAAAAATGATTGTAATTTGTCTAAGCTACTTCAGATATTTTCAGTTCAGCTGGCTGATTAACAGTATAGCTGGTCAAAAGCTCTCTGTCTGTGTTAACCACAGTAGCACAAATTACAACTTGCAATCCTGCATGGAATCCAGACATTCCCCCTGATGTTCCGCCGGACATTTACCCCAGACGGGGTAATTCCCCCGACATTTCCCTTGCCAGCTGAGCTTCACCACTAGCTACTGAGATGCTGTGTAAATTTATCTACACATAAAACAGCAAAAACACCTGGTTTCGGCATTAAACAGTGCAAACTTGAAGCTTCTTGACATGAAACCGCTGTGGTCGACGTCTCGAACCTTCAAGCCGTCTAACGCTAAACGAAACTTCATCTCCTTCTCCTGACGACAACATTACAGCCAAATGAGACATCAATCAAATACAACTGTGATACTCAGCCTAAAGCATGTAACAGAATACCTCGACTTATTAACATTACAGCCAAATGAGACGTCAATCAAATACAACTGTGATACTCAGCCTAAACCATGTAATGGAATACCTAGACTTATTAACATTACAGCCAAATGAGACATCAATCAAATACGAGTGTGATACTTGGCCTAAACAATCTGAAATAAATTACCTTGACTTATTAAGACATTCCCCGACTTCCGACACTTTCAAACAGTGTCTGAAAACTTCAGAGTACTCTTAAACTTATCTACTCTCACCTCACCAGTGCTGCCTGTAGTGACTGTCAGCCCCTCAAATTCAGCTGTGATGCCACCATCATTCTGTCTACAGGCACCAGGATATGGACTGACCCTGAGATGCGCCCCTCAGTCTTCTAGCAGGGGCACAATACAAGTGCCTCAGTTACAGTTAATGCTACGCATCTTGAGAATTCGGACTTAGCACTGTACCATATCAACTGACTTGACTCATGCCATGTTGCTCCCAGTACAGCAGAAGCCACAGACCACTTGCCTCCATTCAATTATATCTTGTGCTGTCGCCGCCATTTTCCTCCGCTGTCCCTGAAGCCTGTCATCCACTACTGGGGGAGCAGATGGCCAAGTCGTTAAGTCACTCGGTAGTAAGCAAGAGGTCCCGGGTTTGAATCCCGGTGCCACCAAAAGTGTTGGGCAGTGATGGAATTATTTGTAAATATTTACCTTCATGAGTTTGTCCTATGTTTAATATGCGTGCGTATTCGTTGTTTCGGTTTGTATTAAAATAATTAAGTTACGGCATTGAGGTAAACCTCGCGCTTGTATACAGCAGGTCATTATACCCGTGCTAAACCTTGTGTTATGTTTGGTTGTACACCGTGTCCGGAAAAAAAAGGTGCCACTTTATTTTTGCCTGTAACTCTGCGAAATGCTAACCGATTTTCAAAATTCTTTCACCATCACACTCTGCAGTATATTTGCAGTAAAAGAGTCAATAAATATCCTATCATAATTTACACGCGTCGCTACACTACCTTGTAAAACTTTTGTGCTCAAAAATCGTAAATTACATTGCCCGGAAAAAGGTGCCACTCG
>Ga0049105_1001476_pt1 | contig 10493 bp, 5 predicted proteins | sample WorMetvaBAHAMAS1_FD_61260 | JGI IMG/M metagenome (GOLD analysis project Ga0049105, IMG submission 61260) | Worm MetaG Olavius vacuus BAHAMAS.1 | ecosystem: Host-associated > Annelida > Digestive system > Unclassified | place: Germany: Marburg | collected 2013-04-09 | reverse complement strand
CTTCAAATGAGATTGATGATTTTGATGTCAGTTTGTTCCAAATTTATCACGGTATATGTGTACCAATAAGTATTCAAATAAGGAAAGATATGATAAAGTTATTGCAAAAACAAAATGGTGTAGTTTTTTATGCCTCACAGTGTAGATCGAGAATTCGTTACCTCAGCAAAAAAATTCGCGAATTTTAACGAATTTTCCGAAATTAAAAAAATTCGTAAAAATTCGTAAAAAAATCCGTTAAATGCCCGATTGGCTTCCAACAATGCCCGAGTGCCTTCCAACAACAACTGAAGAATATGATGCGTTTCACGGTTTCATGTTAATAAAAATATAAAACAAACTTACAAAGCCGGTTTGCACTTTACAGTGATCTGTTGTACGAATTTTGCATTATAAATGAACGTTACATTCCAGAACATCAAAACAAGTTAAACATCTATGATTTGCAAAATTACGAATTTTTTTACGAATTTTTTTCAACCGAAAAAAAATTTGTAAAATTCGTTAAATTTTAAGAATGAAAAAAAATCGTAAATTCGAATTCTCGATCTATGCTACAATAGATATCGTACTTTCTGATAGTCGTTTACATAATGTTATAGTCTCATCACTGCATAGGAAAATCTAGCCATTAGAAATAGTATTAGTTGTAGTGGTAATATAGTTATAACCTAAAGTAGTGTGTCTTGTTGTCGCTGATCATCTTTGTCATGTTAAGCGACGTTAAATCTTATAACCTGACATGACCTGACCTGAGCGAATAAAAGATGATAATTAAAGTTGCTAAGAGGATATTTAATTCTGATAAGATATGCCGTAGTTACAGTGATTTGAGTTTTGGGGTCACTTTTTTGGAACGCAGTGTATTTTTTCTTCAAACAAACTGACGACCTTTTTAGTCATTGTCTTCTGAAAAAGTGATGACTTTTTTAGCTATCCTCTCGTCACCACTCCCACCCTCTCCGCTTTCTAACTTGTTTGTCCAATCTTCTTTGTCAATTCGACCACAAAAAATTAAATCTCATTAGGGTGTCACTCCCTGGATGGTGTCACCCGGGGCGGTCTGAGCTCCCCCCCCCCCGCTAGTAACGCCACTAACAATGTATGAATCTGTGTTCACAGTATGGTAGCATACAAATTGAAGACATGATATAAATACGATACGAATCTATACAAACAGACTATACAATACAGCGGATGCCATGCAATGAATAACGTGCTATACGTAACGAACTTTTAACAATCAAATTGTCACACTGATTAAGTTTCTTAACAAAATTTTCAGTATGAAGATTTAAGTTAGTGCTTGGTAAACGCAAACAGAACGCGTCTCAACAATAATTAATAACTTCCACATTATTTGTGCTGAATATTTATGAAAAAAATCAATAAACATTTTGTCTCGACGATGCCTTTGTGTGTATTATATATCCTTACTTTCATCTTTTCAAAGCATTTTGCAGATTATGCTAATACGTTGATGTTCACAAAATTCTTCGGCTCCGAAGTGACCACAGAGTGTTGCTGGAACATTAAACCGTGTTCGCCGTACATGTCTTATATTGTTGATATAACGGCAGAGACACTGCTCACTACATGGACTTGTTGCGTTGTTCCGTGTGTTCAGGGAAGCGTGTTCGGTGGTTTACAAGACGACGGCGGCGGCGGATTCCTGTCGCGGTCCGAGGCACTGCAAGCGGTCTGCGGTGTCGGCAACGAGTTGAGCAAGACGTCGACGTCGCCGGCGCCTCCCGTGCCGTTCCAGATGATGAAACATGACCCGCTGTTCTACAACGACGGCATGAACGCCACCAGCGCCGGTGGCAACGTCGTGCATCCGCAGTCGCATCACCATCTCCAGCAGCAGATTCACTCGAGGTCTCAGCCACATCCGCCGTCGCAGATGCCGCCTCCTCACGTCGCATTCGGCTCCGGCGACTCGATGCTGGAGCAGATCCAACAGCAGCAACAAGGCGGAGGTTCCATGCCCGATTTACAGCACGCGCAGCATCAGCAGCAGCACGCCATGACGCAGATGTATCCTTCGGTTTACACCAACCTCGGCGGCAGCGGCAGCTGCGGTGGAGGCAGTGTTGGAGCCGGCAGTGCGGCTGCCATGCATCCGATGTTCGGACTCGGTCCTGCCGCTGTGCACCATCACCACCTGCAAGCCGTGTCGATGGCTGCCGCCGCCGCCATGGCCAACCAGTCGGCCTCACAGCCGGCCATGCCGCCGCCGGCGTCCGGAGTCGGCTCGACGGGCAGTGCGACGACGGTCGGCGGCGGATTGCACTGCGTGGTCGGCACCGAGCTGGACTGTGACCCTCGCGAGCTCGAGGCATTCGCCGAACACTTCAAGCAGCGACGCATCAAACTCGGAGCGACACAAGCAGACGTCGGCTCAGCGCTCGGTAAACTCAAACTGCCGGGCGTCGGTTCGCTCAGCCAGAGCACCATATGTAGGTTCGAGTCTCTGACTCTCAGTCATAATAACATGGTCGCTCTCAAGCCAATCCTTCACGCGTGGCTGATCGAAGCGGAGCGTGCTGCCCGCGAGACAAAGATCAGAGACGAGTTGCTAAATGGCGGCAGCGGCGCCGGCATCGACAGGAAACGGAAGCGAACGTCGATAGCGGCTCCGGAGAAACGTTCACTGGAAGCATACTTCGCTATTCAGCCTCGACCTTCTGGTGAGAAGATCGCTCAGATCGCCGATAAGCTCGACTTGAAGAAGAACGTCGTTCGTGTATGGTTCTGCAACCAGCGTCAGAAGCAAAAGCGAATGAAGTTCTCTGCGGCGACATTGCGCGGCCCTCAATGAGACAGCGACGAACGTCGACGATATAAAACAGTTCAAATTAGTTTTTTCGCGCGTCGCCTTCACAGCACAAACTGTAGCGAGTCGAAGCGACTAATCATGGTCGTTCACAGGTCGCCGGCGGTCTTCAATCGATCTTCGCGACGCGCGCGTGATCGCATTTCGACGCTGGTCCCACGACGTCGTCACAGCTTCTCGTTTTGCCGAACAAATTCCGCAACAGCATCTCAAGTCTACCGTTACCGTTTTCGGCATTTTTGTCAGATGCGAGAATGGAGTTTTTAATGAGATATGAGTGCGAATAATGTTGTTGTACAGCATTCAAAAGATGTTTCATCGAGAAGTGAAAATATAAACCACCGTGCAAAACATTTTACGGACTCTGGTGACAAAAATAGCATTGCCGATTTTGCTTATGACATTGACAGAATCTTTTTAGATCACCACCTTCATGTCATAGCAGTATATTCGATGAATGCAGAAAATGGAACGCTGCAAGCACGATCGCGACGACTCCGTGACGTGCTAACTTCATTATATTTATGCGCCTTTTGATCTACCTACAATTGAATTGTATAATAATACATTTTGAAGTTATTTTCGGCGCAGAACTGAACGCGGGGTGAAGATAAGCTTATCTGGGGTTTCAGATAGATGCACGTGTGCATTAACACGGCAAACACATGAGTACTGTATAGCTGCTTGTTCGATCAAGCATAACATAACATAACATAACATATTCATTTAAGGGCCATGCTTGACAGAACGCAAGATGGTTAACAATAATTTTTTTTTTTTGGGGGGGGGGTTAAAATGACCTCCACGTTGCTGCACCAGTCGTTACGGCAACTTGGCGCTACCGAACTACAAACGTCCAGAGTATTACGGCGTTAACCATGCAGTGTTGATCGTCTGCGTTTGTCTGTGTTTATTTGATGAGCACGTGCTAATCAATGTATTAAGATCGTCAGCCCATGAGTTTATTCGAGTTACGTGTTGCCAGACGCTGTTTCGTTTGTGAGTCACAACGATATAGCTAAAAAATCTTGTTCAATGTCGCACATACTCTCCTCAAATCAGTGAACTTATATTAATAATTGCTACGGCAGCCTACTGTCGAAACTCATTCATTAAACTGGACATATTTCACACAGGGCGATCAAGTGTCTGGAATTTTGCATATTAGCCTGGAATGGCGTCTCTTTTCGTTTAAAGAGAGATGCTGCGGGCATTACAACGTCGCCAAAGTTTCAGCAAACGGCTTACATTTGCTATACAGCACACGGTGTTGCCGTGTAGCTGCTATGTTGTACATCTGTAATTAGTCCGCGTGTGTTTCGTTCGTTGACGCTCAGAAAATGCATGTATATAATGTATTGTATATGTATGCTGTCTCATGCCTCGTCAGCGCGATCAATTGTCTATATTGTGCATCAACGGACTGACTTGTTTAAACTATTTTACATTTGTTGAATAAAGTATTGAAGAACTGAAGATTGCGCTAACTTCTATACGCAAACGTAAGTTGTTATACAGTATTGTTTAGTGTAAACAGCAACGTTAACGTGCAAAAACTGAAGTAGTAAAATTTAAGCAAATGCATCAAAGAAGCATTCTCGTTTAATTGTCTGCATATTACGCCCTGCCTATCTGTGACAATTTAGTGACGAAATCTAATTTGCTAAACAATGGAGCAAATCAAACCTGTTTATTACCAACGAACTGCATTTAGTCGGCGATCACATTATTGTTCTCTCTAGATTTTTATTTCACTTTTGGTTTGAAAGTAAGCTTGGATGCGCTTGGGCGGATTTTTCTAGTTCAAGCGCACCGTGAAGCAGCGTGAACGCTTAATTGTCGCGAAGACGCAAGCGTTTACAATTTGCTGGCGGCGGGCGGCAGTGGACGCCAATGCGCTGACGTCGCATATCATTGGTTGCTGCAGCACTGCTTCACGCTAACTGCCGCCGTCGCTGCTGCTGCTGCTGCTGTTAGCTGTTCATCCTCATCCACTCCGCTCCATCCAGCGACCTTACCGCTCTGAAATCTCCCGCAGTTTTGCCGCTAATTTCAACCTACCAGTACCTATCGTCTTCGGTACTTAACTTCGTGACCATTATCTCTTATAGCATGAACGAATATGTGCCACGGAATTAATTATCATTTTTATTCGTGGTATTTATTTCGTTAATCTTTTTACAGTTGAGGAGAGAAGAGATAATTACTAGATTTGCCTAATTTACAATACGATTAGCAAAGCAACTGTTTAACGAAGAGCGATTGAGTATAAAGGTGAGCAGTTTGACGAGTGCAATGCGTCATAGAGTCAAACAATGAAGTAGAAGGCGTGCGACGTGATGCGATGTCAATCGTCTCGTCTAACAAGACATCGTAGACGTGTACGCCGCCGCTATAGCGCCAATGTATAGTAGGCAGGCACGCCGGCCACGAGTTATTGCTGGCTAGACAACGACTGCAGTCTCTGACCGAACTGACGCTGCCTGCACGCCGCCGGACCGCTGCCGGCCAATATGGCATTAAAAATTTATACGACGTCAGCAGCAGACCCGCGTGGTACAGCAGCGGCGGCGGCGGCGGCGGACGAGGTCGCAGGACTGCACGGCCGGCAGCCAGCGTGCCACGGCGGCACGGCGCGGCGCCGGGCTGGGATGAGTACGTCAATATGACGCCAATGTTCTGATGAAAGGAGCGTTTACATCAAGAATAACGACGACGATTGTTAACTACTGGCAGTCAGTTCGATAACTTGTTGCACGAGACGCGTGCATGCTGTTCAATTTGCAGCAGAAACGTCGCGACGTCGAGGAAACGACATCATTTCCACATAGCACATCCTTCGCCTGGTAGTTTTGACGTCGTTTTCGTTTCAACGTCATTAACGTGATCACCAGAAGTAATAAAGTGCTGTGTCGCGAGTGCCATCCGGTGCAGCGCATCAGGAACATTGTAGTCCATGAGAGCAAGCCCACTTCAGTCGACGCTCAGCGTTAATGGATGAAAGAGAGAAGGCTTTCATCGGCGCCTTCTCCACTAAAATCGCGGTCGTCGTCGTGTTTTACGCGGCGGATTGAGAGGCGTGGGACGGGACAGGTCGGATCAGTCGTAGTAGCGACGCGACGTCGTACGACGCGCTTTTAACCGTTGCGCTTTAATTAATAGCACAATCTTGGGCGTGCGTGTTGACGGCTGGGCCGGCTCCACTCGACCTGCGGGCAGGCGCCCGTCGACGATGGACGGATGAGTCCCGCGAGGCGCCGGCGGCATTACGGCGGACCGCGCAGCGCAGATGACAGTGCAACTGTCTCCGATGTCGCTCTAGACGAACACCACTACTCGACTGCAGTAAAATGCGCCATAGTTCTCTCGTTTTTCTGCGGAACGCATTCCACGCAAGCGCGATATATGCTACAGCAATTCTGTCTGTCTGTCCGTCTATCACACTGGTGGAACCGGCTAAACTTGTCTTCATTTTTTAATCCCTTAGTACCCACATGATTGTAGTTTTCCTACACCACACATAGTGGGTAATAACGAATTATTTATTAATTATAAACAGAATCAAAAATAAGAATCTTCAACAGTAGCTTAAAAGACCGAATAATTACGCACAAAATAATATAGTCACTCCCGTAATATGTTGAGCCATTGTACAGTGGAAAGTTATTAAAAACGTTACCATTTAGTTGCCGAAAAACAAACCGAAATTGTAGTGGAAAGAGAAAAGGTCTCAACTTTATACGAAACGAAACGTTTGTGACAGTGACTCAGACAAAAATAAACAAAAAGATCAGCTGTCGCAAAGACACTGTGCAACTGCTGGGGTGAGCAGCGGTGAATGTCACCTCACGTATATACTGTTGTATGTCAGGTGACATTCACCCCTGCTCCATCCTACACACGTAATACGGCCTGAATTAATTTTTGCGAGTGGAGTTGCGTGCTTAACGTAATTAATCGTGCCAAATTTCAACTCGATCGGTTCAGGGGTTACAGGGCCTCAGCCTAGGTCGTCTCCCATTGACTGAAGGCATCGCCCTTAAACCGTGTACGCGATAACGGGCTACACTGCATAGATGTAAACAAGTAGCTCAGCTATCGCAGAGAGACCGCGCTGCAGGGTGGGTCAGTTGTGGCCAAAAGTGGAAGACAATATTCTGCAGACAATGTAGGTCTGTCTCCAACCACTGTGACGTAATAGACATGCAAAGCTGTCGAATTCGGTGAAATAAAGCAAAATAAGGGCCATTACGCCGTTCGAGGTCATTCAAGGTACCGATATTGGCACCAATCGAAAGACTGTATGCGATTTCCTATTAGTGATTAATAGTAACTGACATTCTATCTCGTACCGTTTTGAAATTATCGCAGATTGTTGTTTGAATAGTGGACACTTCACACTTTGCGTTCTAGAGCCCCGTTTAGGGGAGGGGGCTTAGCGTCAACGTATACACCATTATCTTAAACTCATTGGAAAGCGCGTAGTAAACTTGCAGTGCTAATTGAATTTTTTCGCTAGCTGTTACCTGTGAGGCGCTACGAGCGAATATCGTGTAGGAGCAGTCGCGCGGTCTTTTTGCGACAGCTAAGCGTCTTACACTAGTGAGCGAATACCTTACAACTTTGTCGCTGACGGTTTTCGCACAAAGAAACTTTGTAGTAAACTTTCTTCAAGCGAAGTGCAATTTTACACGGAAAACGGCCGTTCTGCTGTTTTGAACCCCATTCGAGGGCTTAGGGGCAACGTAGTATGTTCATCTTAGGCACATCGAAAAGCGCGTTGTGGACTTTCTATATTGTTAATTGAACTTTCTTTTGCTACGAGCGAAAACAGATTGAAAATCGGCCTTTAGCAGGGGTTGGGTAAGCTTCGGCCGAATTTTCGCGTAGAAGACGTCCCCCTCCAATAATTTCTATACGGATAGATAGGCCAATGAATGCTTTTCAACTTTTTTTCGCTGATGGTTTTCACACAAAGAAACTTTGTAGCAGACTTTCTTCAAGGAAAGTGCGATTTTACACGAAAAACGGCCGTTTTGCATTTTTAGCCCCCCTTTCGGAGTGGGGGCTTAGGGGCGACGTGCAATATTCATCTTAGGCTCATTGGAAAGCGCGTATAGTGGACTTTCTATTAGTGTTAATTGAACTTTTTGCGAGGTGTTACGGCTGAGGCGCTAAGAGCGAATATCGACTAAAAATCGGCGTTTTCGCTCCAACCCGGTCAGCTTGACCGAAAATTTCAGATAAAAGGAGTCGCCCCCACGAAATATTCTTCCTGTCACAAAACTAGGATAAACGTTCTTTCATGCAGTAGGCCTATAAGAATCTGGGCAGAACTTTCTTTTATTTTGTCACAATCCGCGCGTACGACAGACAGGTGGACGGACAGACAGACAGCTGTATTGTGGTTAGGCTGCGTTGCATGCGGTAAGAATTGTAAATGTTGATTAAAAACGTTACCAATAATATGCCTCTGAATGCATATGTCCGACATGCCTAAGCCGAAGAAAGATCGAAAACACAACTTCAAATCACTGCAGTCATAATTAATAAGGTCAATTTATTAAAAAAAATTAAATAATCTGAGTAAATGTAAGCAAGACGAAAACTGGTGTATTTATTGGTACTGTTTTGAGGTGTTCTCGTTAAAATTTATTAATATCTATACGTTATTTATGTAACATTTTTTATTTATAAAAACGTTGGGGAAAATAAAATAAACGTAAGAAACGTGACAAACATAACAAGTGGCTCAGCCATCACAGAGAGACCGCGTTGCAGGGTGCATCAGTTTTGGCCGAAATGTAAGTGGAAGACGATACTCTGCACCAAACGTTGTCAGTGCCAGAAAACTAAAAGCATTGACCTTTTAATGATATATCCACTTTTGTACGAAGAACGTCCACTTTGCGTTTTTGAGCCCCCCCCCCCTAGAGGGGACTCCGGGGCAACGTACGCTGTTCATCTTAGGCTCATTGGAAAGCTTATAGTGAAGTACGTATTAGTCATTATTGAACTGTTTTCGCTCAGCCTTACGTCTGAGGGGCTACGAGCAAAAGTCATTGAAATTTAGCGTTTTTGAACGGGGGGGGGGGCGGGGGCAGTTTTGGCCGAAATTTCAGGTAAGATGACGTTCCCCACAACCGTTTTTATATGGGTAGATAGGCCATTGAATCCTTACAAATTTGTCGTTTACAGTTTTCATATGAACTAACTTTGTAGCAGATTTTTTTTCAGAGAAGTGGTCTTCTAGATGGAAAACGGCCATTTTGCGTTTCTGAGCCCCGGGGGTATGCTGTTCATCTTAGGCTCATTGGAAAGTGCGTAGTGGACTTCCTATTAAAAAAGTGATAATTGAACTTTTTTTCGCTAAGTATTACGACTGAGGCATTATACGAGCGAAAATTGACTGAGAATTGGCGTTTTCGAAGGGGGGGGGGGTCAGTTTGGCCCAAAATTTCAGGTAGAAGTTGACGTCTCTGACCAACTATTCTTCGTGGCGGAAAACTAGGATGATCGATATTTCAGCGGTATAAAATGTGGAAAAACGTTCTTCCGTTTGTCACAATTTACGCGTTTGACAGACATACAGACAGACGGACAGACGGACAGACATTTAGCTCAGGGGTAATACCGCCCTGCATAGTACGCACCGCGTTAAAAAAACGTAAAGAACGTAAAAAAAGTTTTCACATCTATGCTACACTGTGATCTGAAGTAAATAAGACATTTAGTAAAATTTTCAGAAAATATTGAAGCATTTCTCTCGATTTACGCTGGAAATTCGGCGGTTAATTTTAAACACGTTGCACAACACATCTCCTAAGGTTTATTTGGAGCCACCATGTATGGCCTGCTTGTTGTATAGGATATACGCTAGAACGCTCGTTTAGTGTTCTCCAGTGAGCGTTTAACACGCGTAACAAATTTCAAACCTGTTTATATAAGCTGGATTATACCTCCCGTTCTGCATTTTCCACTCCGTGAAATTTGACTTAATCGAATTTTTCTGTCCAACATCTTCAGTCAACCCGCGCAATCGCTATATCTGCAGCCTGCGCGCACTGATGACTGATCGACGTATTTAGGGGGACCAGGTGGGCCATGCCTCCCCAATGGCACTGTCGTATCGACAAGAAACATGGTGATTTAAAACTAGCTAACACGTGTAACACATGAAAGACGATGATGACTAAATAGGTCATCACTATGGCAAGCTGTTACCTTCGGTCGGCCCCCAAGTTAGCCCCCTCCAATAAAATTTTTTTGCGTATACGCCCATGACAGTAAGTCTATAGTCAATCAATTTCCATAGTTCAACTTCTTCCTATGGCGTCAACCGTCAATTTCATCTTGCAAGTGGAGCGCCAAAGTAGACCTCAGACTTCAGTTTCCTGAAAGCTAATGATTATTCGGCCGGTCGTCCGCATAACGGCAATCGTTATACGGCCGACCGATGCACGGATGCAGCCAATAATAGAGCAATCACATGATGAGAACGGTGTTGTTGACGACTTGACGTGGTGTTGTTTGTTGATGCGAAGATGGCGGGAGAGGATGAACGTCCCGAAAGCTACTGAATTCAGTGAAATACCCAGCGCCGGCGCCAGGAAAATAGTTCTGGGGGGCCAAGCTTTAGCTTGGGGGGCCAACCCTG
>Ga0049105_1001474_pt1 | contig 10495 bp, 8 predicted proteins | sample WorMetvaBAHAMAS1_FD_61260 | JGI IMG/M metagenome (GOLD analysis project Ga0049105, IMG submission 61260) | Worm MetaG Olavius vacuus BAHAMAS.1 | ecosystem: Host-associated > Annelida > Digestive system > Unclassified | place: Germany: Marburg | collected 2013-04-09 | reverse complement strand
GGGTCAACCGACCCCCGTTGGAGCGAAATCGCCGATTTTCAACCAATAATCGCTCGTAGCTCCTCAGCCGTAACACCTAGCAAAAAAAGTTCAATTAACGCTAATAGGAATTCCACTACGCGCTTTCTAATGAGCCTAAGATGATCGTCGTGCGTTGCTCCTAGGTCCCCCAAAGGGGTCTCAAAAACGCAAAACGGCCGACTTACGTAAAAATGCACTCCGCTTGAAGAAATTCTGCTACAAAGTTTCTTTGTGTGAAAACTGTCAGCGGCAAAGTTGTAAGGCATTCATTAACCTAACTAACCGTGCAAAAATGATTGGTGGAGAGCAACCCCTTGTACCAGATATTTTTGATCAAAGTGACCGCGTTGGTGCGAATCGTCGATTTTCGCTCTATTTTCGCTCGCAGCGCCTCAGCCGTAACACCTGTGTGAAAACTGTCAGGGATAAAGTTGTAGGGCATTCATTGGCCTAACTATCCGTGCAAAAATGATTGGTGGGAGGTGACCCCTTCTACCTGAAATCTTGAGTCAAAGTGACCGCGTTGGAGCGAAGTCACCGACTTCCGATCTATTTTCGCTCGTAGCGCGTCAGCCGTAACACCCAGCGAAAAGAAGTTCAATTAACACTAATAGGAAGTCCATTACGCGCTTTCCAGTGAGCCTAAGATGAACATCGTACGTTGTACATAAGCCCCCAAAGGGTGGCTCAAAAACGCAAAGTGTCCGAAATTTGAACAAGAAGTTGCGATAACTCCGAAACGGTACGAGATAGGATGTCAGTTACTATTAATCAGTAATAGGAAATCGCATACGAGCTTTCGATTGATACCGACCTCGATCACCTTGAATGACCTTGAACGCCGTAACAGCCCTTATTTTGCGTTTTTTTCACCGAATTCGGCAGATTTTCAGGCCGATTATATCACAGTAGTTGAAGCTAGACCTACAGGGTGGCTCAGCTAAAGTGATGTATAGTTTTTTTTCTCTTTTAGTTTTGACTCATTTATTTATTAATATTAGTTTTCTTTTGATATCGTACGTGATAGACTAAAAGGTGCTACTACTCGTCAGATGCGTTAGACCTAAATACTTGCATGTTAACGAGTGTTCTTACGTACTATCAACAGTTCGCATACAGAGTGGTTCTGTCACTGCTGTAAGCAGTACATAAATCTCAAGGACAAACTTATTCGCGCGAAAGGCTACACTTCGAAATAATGCTGTCTGATTGCCGGAGTAATTTTAAACATCATGTTGTGTGATTTCTGTCTTGAAACTAGTCTGACTAGACAAATATTGTATCCATATCGTCATACTGCGAGAATTTCGCAGAGATCGCGCTGCAGAGTGGGTCAGTTTTGGCCAAATGAGACGATATTTTGCGGACATTATAAGTCTATCTTCAACCACTGACGTAACCGGCCTGCAACGCTATCAAATTCGGCGAAATAACGCAAAATAAGGGCTATTTCGTCGTTCAAGGTCATTCAAGAGTACCATCCAATTGAAAGCCTGTATGCGCCTTCCTATTAGTTACTGACACTGCGTTTTTGAGCTCCTCTTTGGGGCTTAGGGGCAAATGCCGTTCATTTTAGTCTAAGTGAATTTTCTGCTAGTGTAATTGAACTTTTTTTCGCTAGGTGTTACGGCTGACGGGCTACGAGCGAAAATCGATTGAAAGTCGGCGTTTTTCAAGAGGGTGGGTCAGTTTCGGCCAAGTTTTCACGTAATAGGGGACTTCCCTCGCGAATTATTTTTGCTCGGATAGTCAGGTCATGAATGCCTTACAACTATGTCGCCGACAGTATTCACGCAAAGAAACTTTGTAGCAGACTTTCTTCAACTGAAGTGCAATTTTACACGGAAAACGGCCGTTTTACGTTGTTGAGCTCCCTCTGAGGGCTTGGTACGGTGTTCATCTTATTAGGCTCATTGGAAAGCGCGTAGTGGACTTCGTATTAGTGTTAATTGAATTTTTTTCATATATGTGTTACAGCTGAGGCGCTACGAGCGAATATCGATTGGAAATCGGCGATTTCGCTCTAACAGGGTCAGTTTGACCCAAAATTTTAGGTACAAGGGGTCGCCCCCACCAACCATTTTTCTTGTCAGTAAACTAGGATGAATGATCTTTCATGTGGTGTAAAATATGGGTAGGCCTACGAGTTTTTTTTCGTTTTGTCATAATTCACGCGTTTGACAGACGGACGGACGGACGGAAAGACGGACATTTCGCTCGTGGCTATGACCGCCCTGCATAGATGCAGCTCGGTAAAACTCTAACGTCGACCTATTTGTAATGACCTAGACAGGACCAAAATAATTACGTGTATTTCAGTCCATTTACTCGCAACAAAAATGCGAAAATAACAGTGACGCTCAGCTGATAGGACGGCAGTTACTAGATGATATATAAACCCAGTAAACTAGTTTTTGGTGTGTGATCAGAGTTTAGCAATAGGTCTGTGCATGCATGATTCTCAGACTTTACGTTTAGCGAGTATGATTGTTTTTCAACCTGGTTCATACCGCCGCAGATACATAGACAGCTCTTGACCGGTGGTGCTGTTAGCTCAGCCATTATGTCACGACCTCGACAGCCGTAAACGCGTTCTCGCGTCAGGCCTGAGTTGTAATTAATTATTTGTTTTGTTCTATTTAATGTCGTATGAGTTTAGTTTTAAATTTAAAGAATATATGGTGTTTAATAAAATCACGACAGTAGTACCGAACACCTGTGCTCAGTGCCCGAATAATTGTAATGTGTTTGTGTCTGCATTGTAGGCTTAAAATCGCGAATATTTTGTGCCTCACTTTTATTTATCAATTTCGTTAAGGGTGACCCAGTTGCAATTTCATAGTGACTTTTGCCTAAAAAGTAGGAAGACGGAGTTCAAAAATAGCGACAAGTTCGGTGATACTTTCAGCAGCCTTGGCACAAACAACGAGTGACCGATAGACGGACAGACTGACTGACAGACAGATAAACGGACGTAGGCCTAGCACGCGACGTGTCTGCGTGCAGTGCATTTCGTTGCAAAAAAAGAAACCGAATTTTCGAATGTTCAATAACTTCTTAATTACGATTCCGTAATTACTGTTCTCTAACCAGCAGCTAAAACAGAACAACAATAACTGCAAACCTGGACATCGAGCTGTCATAAGACCAACACCTCCGCGCCTATTATCGCCTCCGCGCTGGCTCATTTGCGGTTATTGAATAACAATCACAGCTCAATTATGCTGCAGATGCGGATCGTGCCAGTTGATGCCATTCTTCTTGTTCCTCGACGAAATCAAAGAAAGTCTGCTCATTTTCTCAAATGAAGCTGTTTCCGCCGCGCTGCGCTAACTGAGCTCTGCGCTACCTGACGCTGCATTATTGAAATTTACGGAGGCGTAGAAAGCGTAGAAAGTTCGAAACAAAAATAGTTGTAACGACCAGAGAGCAACAATGTAAGTAAGTAAATTTATATCGCGCTGTTCTGACAGCCGAAACAGTCACGAAAGCGCCAAATCATGTGCCGTGGCTGAACAAAACACACTTAGCTAGTTGCCTAATGCACAGCCCCTTCCGGCACACAGCCCTGTCGCAAACGACAACTACTTGATTGGCTGCACAAGCCACGATCTGACTGATGATTGGTCGCTACCCAGTACCCATTTCGTTGACAGCCTGTAGCCCTGTACCCATTTCGCTGCTCGTTTGGTTGCGTTCTTTTATCGAACCAGATTTATCTGACAACAATGTACCGTTCGACAATACCACTCCGATTTATCTGATCAATCTGCCCTGGAAATTAGGGTTAGGATTAGGGTTAGACTTAAAGTTGCGCTATTTTAGCATTTTTTTACAGAGAATAAGGAAAGTGAGCACCTTATCTTCCGCGAATTTCACGGACCGCAACAGAACGCAGCCACATAATAATAATTACATATTATAGGAGTGCCCGTGCATAAATATTTAGGCAACTAGCTAAATGTGTTCATGTGTTGTACACTTATAATATTTTCATACGGCAATATTACCGAAGCCAGAAATACTAATGGCATTTGCAGAATCGTAGTTGTGAAGTTCAAGAATTTACTTCAAATTTAGAATTAAGTTATCAAGAGGCTTAAGTTTAAAACTACAAAACGTGGCAATTGCGAATGCATTGCAACTTGAGGCCGCCCGAGCAACGTCAGTCCTTTTCCGCTTTGATTGCGACGCTATGCCAAGTTTGACGTCGCTGAACCTATCCATTGCCGAATTAGCGTTTTTGCTGCTGATACATTACTTTACGCTGTAACCTTGACATTTGACCTTTGACCTTGTAAGCTTACATTTGCAGCGTATCGCATGACGTGATGAAACTCTGTACCGAATTTGAACGCAGTCGAACAATCCGCGGCGGAATTATTGCGATTTCAGTGTTTGACCTTCGACAACTTATCCGTGTCTGCATTTTTCGATGCTAGTACGTTATGTCAAGCTGTGACCTTGACACGTGACCTGTTAATCTTGACAGTTCGTGATACATCAAGCGTCACGTGATAAAAGTCTGTACGAAATTTGAGCGAAATCGAGCAATCCCCGGCTGAATTATTGATAATTTTGCGAATTTTTGCACACGTTAGGTCACGCTGTGACCTTGACCTTTGACCTCTTGACATTGAACTTTTACAGCACTTTGGATGTCTTGTGTTTAAACTCTGTACAAAATTTGACCGCAAATCGAATAATCCACGGCTGAGTTATCGACGATTTAGCGCGTTTTCGCGTGCAATTTTAGGGGGTGGGTCAGAACTGACAGCTTTCTCAGGGGTGCGTGAACCCAACTTCACCAAACTTGGCAAAGACATAGCGCGATCATCGTAGCATTGCACTTTCATTTCAGAATTCGTATATTTTGCTGCATTTTCAAACGCGGGCGGCTCAAAGTTGAGTGATGTTTTAAACGACGCCAAATTTCGCACTTTTTGACCCCCTGAGAAAATTAAGGGAGAGGTGGGCCAGATCTTTATACCAATTGTTGAAGCCTTGCCTATGATTGAACCTCCGAAATGCATTTGATGGCCATCCACTGCGCAACTGCTGAGAACGGTAAATTGATTAAAAAAAGAAAAGAAAAAGAAAGTTCATGGGTAAAACTTAAGGCCTTCCCGACTATAACGTCGGTCGGCCTAAAATACTCGAAACAGTTTTAGTTCCACTGTCACTTATATGTATACGACAATATCTTAAAGGCAGTGTTCTGTAGCTCGGATGTTTGTGCGCAAAATGACATCCACTAATTCATTTCCTTGAAGTGTATGTTCGTCAAATGTGCAAAAAGTTAAAGGGGCGAAATTAGTTCGTTAGTTCAAACGTCACAACTGTGCACAGAATACCGATAAGTAAGCACAGGCTTTCGCTGTATTCATTCACTGATTTTGTCTATCTATATAGCGGGATCCATAGAACGCTGTCCAAATAACCAACTCGCATCACACTTAGGTTTTCGGCCCGATTTCAGTCAACACATGAAACATTAACAAACACGGTGCATGTTCAGAATTGGGAACGGGTTGCAGGGTCCGTCCGCGGGTCGGGTCGGCTCATTGTTTATCTTCGCTTCCGTGAGTCGGGTCGGGTGACATCTATGTAGTGCAGAATGTAACACCATTCAAGTTATAATGTAAAGTACGGAGTCATTGACGAGCAAAATATTAAACAGAGAGTTCAACTTTTCAACAACCCTCCTAGCAACAACAAACTCTCAAGTCTATATTCATTCTTTAAACAAGATTGCCTTCTAATCCGCGAATGCATGTATTTAGATAGACGAGGTCACTTCCGGTCACGTGACAAAGATGGCGATCACACCATTCGATCCGCCATAGCCATAACCGTATGCTGCACGCCAACTCCACTGGTCCATCTTCTACTGGCTATACGTGAACATCGTATAAAAATCAGTCAATGTCATCACGAAAACGAGTTTTATTTTTTCATATAATACACTGTCGTATGCCTGAATAATGACACGCAGAAAGACGACCATACGTGATATCGATGAAACGTTCACTATATAGTTATTTCAATTATACAATTATGGTTATATCCTCAAAACCACAAAAGCTTTGCTGACGCATAGATCGTGTGGCGCTTAATATTATTTATAAATGTTCTTACGGATAAAAAGCCGCCAAATCTCGGCTGCTTTTCACAAATGTATACAAAAGTTCACTTTTATAGACACAGACATTTAAGGCAAAATGACTCTAAAAGTTTTTTTGATGGTGGTATGATTAATGCTAAACGAACTTCATATATACCGGTATATCTGACAGCGTCTTTACCATAGCTACCGAAACGGATCATTCTATACGGATACATGTCACTTCGTATAGTCAAGTCTGTCAGCATCGCAACCGGCGCAGACACCTACGAATCTCCGATCGAGGAGGTGAAACTTTGAAAGGGCGTTGAAAGAAAAAATGCAACAATAAAAGACCTTAACTGTATGATGTTATGAATCCGTGAAAGTCGGATAGTGCTGCTGACGGTGTGTGATACGGACAAAGGACAATGGTAATCTGCCTAATTTTTACTTAACACTACACAATCATACCCGCCTTCTCTGCGCAGCAACATACCCCACATGGTAGTGAAAGACCATTATATACGTGGCCATGCAGAAGCGACGGGGCCCATGGAGACGAAGAGGCCCACAGAGGTAAAAAGTGGGTCTCACCGGTATATGTTTTGTGTGGGGGACTCACTCAGGCTTGCGCCGGCTCTGGTCATTAGTCAGCACAAAACGGCAACCTTCGGTTATATTGTCCTGGAACACAACAGCCATTACTTGGTATGCCTGCTATTCCAAATAAAAATTCATGTACACTGTGAGTCGAAAAAGCCGGACGCCTATTAGACTACATTTTCAAATAACTCCAACAAGTGTGGCCCAGAATCGCCATTTAATCCTTACTTGAATATTTAAATATAATTGAGAAAAATTAAGCACAGATCAGATAAATATTCTTGATATGAAAACTTATTAATAATGGCCTGAATTTGTTGGCGACTCGGAGTTATTTGAAACTGTAAGAGGCGTCTGGTTTTTGACTCACAGTGTAGTGTACAGTAGAACACAGGCTGTTGCTATGTACATTGACACGTTCAAATTTAATACAGTACATCATATAACCAATGATTGTCGCATGCAGTATAATACAATGTAAGTTGAAATCCATCGGTACTAATCGAATACTGTACATAATGTTACTACAAGCTTCTATAGCAACATACAGTCATGTCATATACTTCAGTGACAATAAGCCGAATACACAGTTCATCTATCACAGGCAGCGCAGTCGCGCTGCACTGTTGTATATTATAGTGCGGAGGCGTATTGCACTGTTGTACTTTTACTAGTGATATCGTGCGCGTCAGTAAAAGTTGCGAACGAGAAAGGATAAAACTCATTAATACTGGATGTTACTTTCTAAAAAATGCCTTACAAAATATTTTTTTTTAATTATTAACATTTTATTCTTCGTCCTGTTTAGTCACGGGTGTTTTTCTATAAGCATTAACCTACTTACGGCCCTCGGCCCTAACAAAACAAAATATATAGTTTTTGTCGCGTATAATATTAAAAAGTCGCGTTTTGTGGATACAAGCCTAAATCGCGAGCAGCTTAAATCTGGTACGATTAACGTATTTACACCGTGTATAACCATAAGAATAACGTAAACGGAGTTAACGAATATTCCAGCTGCTACAGATTACTTGCAATTTCCGATGTAACTGCTTCAATTCACTTGAAATCAGTGCGATTAACATTCGGAAATATTCGAGCACGTGTATTTACAAATCACGAGCTGTTTATCAACAGTTAGATGCCTTACATACAGTGATATTTTTGTCCTGAAGATAATTTATGTTTTAATTTTTTTAAATTCTATATGTGTCTAGGATACTTTTTTGTTAGTCTATTCTTAGTGCGCACACGATTTAATTGTTTTTATTTTCATTCCATCTAAAACAATTTTTCCAGATAATTTTCGTTCATATTCACTTTCCTATTCACGAAAATATCACTGTTTATAGATAAAAACCACTAAACCATAAAAGGTAATGAATAACAAACAGTTCGAGTAGCCTACTGTAGCCGCATAAATTCAGTCGAAGTTATTTTACGGCGTCAGTTCTCAACCGGGATGAGTGCTCAATATGCACAGTCTGTACTAGTAAAGTACATGTTCGTAGGCTATTCACTGTTACAAAAGCCGCATAAATATATACGAAACGTTATGATTTGTTGGTATCATCACGTGACTACACTACATAAAACAGGAAGTACGCTGAACCCGTATTTCGCGGTTTCGTTGGATTGGCCACTCACTAATGATAATACAAAATACGTTGCATTTTAATGTTTTTTACGTGTAAAATGTAAAATACAACTAAACTTTCCCGTGACCGTCCGACGGTCTTCATATCCAGAGAAATTGAACTTCGTACCCATGGGCGCGAGTACCCCCCACCCTGTTAACAACCCATTCTTTCCCTCGTTTAGTAAGAGAACGATTACAAAGACGCATCAAGAAATGCTAACAGTTTTGTCGGTTATTTTTCTTTTGTCTGCCACGTTCACTGGTGAACGAAGTTGATTAGAATTCACGCGTGCGACATTTTTTCAGTAAGTATTATTAGTTGTTACCCATTTGTAAATCGAAAATTTACTAGGCCTACTAGTAATGCATCTGCCTGCGCTTATCGTCATCGTCATCATCATCGTCGTCATCATTATCATCATCTTCTCATCATCAACAGTTTCACACAGAATAACTTACTTGTTAGCGACCACGAACAAACAAACTGGACAAAACACAAATTGTATAACTCGAAATAGTAATGCATCTCAAACAACAAGACAAAACACTGTGCGCATTTACCAACCATAATTAATAAACTGACAACAACTTATTACTTAAGCAGCAGGGGTTCTTAATGAAGAGTGCCTGCACTCCAGAGGTGCGCAACGAGGTCAGATGAGTCCGAAAATGGGTATTATAATATAACATGCGGCAATTGAAACTTTCAAAGTCAGTCACTGCACTGACGGGGAATATTTTTTAATTAAATTACTAAGCGATACGGGTAATTGAGCAGTTTTGGTTTTAAACGTTAAAACGAGTGAACACTTAGTTTAGAAGCAAGGGTTACACGGGTGGTTTCAATGATCAGTTAATGGGATAACAAGAACTTAACAAATTAAGAACCGCTACTTTATCATCACAACCACGAAGTGTAGACAACAGCGCAAACGTCATATAGTCACTCTCAGTCTCAGTCTCAGAAACGTCTGAACGGCAATATTATGAAACTGTTTATATCAACTTATAATATGTTTCTCCTCTAATGATTAATTACTGCACCAATTAATACAGTACACAACATGCACACAATACAGCACAAAAATAGCACAAACTCGATAACTTTTTGCGTTTAACTGCACGTCACATAACGACAAACTCACTGCTGACAACGAAAAAAGCGCGCATTGAACCAGAAAACCTCCTTCGAACATTATCGAGTAAAACAAAGAAAACACGTGTTTTTAACTGTTTAAAACAGATAGGTAAATATAGGCTTAGTAGTGCTTTAAAAGTATTATTTTATTACACTCATTATTTATATTCATAAACATGTACGTTATTTCTATCATCCTATTTGCTGCTCGTCGCCATGAACGTCACTGACGCTGGACCGGCTCTCGAAAGGCTCGCCAACTGCTCAACCGCCGTTCGACTGTGGTTCCTGCATAACGACTACAGCTCAACGCAGACAAGTCTGAGGTCGTCATTCTTGGCACTGCACCTCAACTCCGGTCGACTGCTAATATCCGCGAAGTCAAGGTCGCCGGCAGCAGGCTGCAGGTTGCGCCGAAGCTGAAGTCACTTGGCATAACGATCGACTCGGACATGCGATTCGACTGTCACGCCAAGGAGGTATCGAGGGCGTGCAACTACCATCACGCACCCTGCGTCACGTGCGCACTCTGCGAACACGCTTCCAGGTTGGACTACTGTAACGCCATGCTCTACGGTGGACCGGCTAAAACTTCCGATGTACTGCAGCGAGCGCAGAACAACCTAGCCAGGGTCGTCTGCCAGTGAGGAGGTCGAACCGACGCCAGACCACTTCTCAGATCGCTTTAGTCAAGCATCGAGTGACATACAAGATGGCGGCGCTAACGTTCAAGATGATGTCCTCCTCAACGCCAGCGTACTTGAATGACCCGATCCAGACAGCTGTTCCAGTTCGTCCTCTGCGGTCATCCGACGCCCCGCTACTGAACGTCCCCGCGAACTGAGTTCGAGCGTCGGTCTTTTTTCGGTCGCGGCTCCGTACACTTTAACTCAGTACCATCCGACGTTAGATCATGCCGTACTGTAGACACCTTCAAACGACACCTCAAGACCCATCTGTTTAGACAGTCTTAACTTGAGGCCACCAG
>Ga0049105_1001473_pt1 | contig 10496 bp, 4 predicted proteins | sample WorMetvaBAHAMAS1_FD_61260 | JGI IMG/M metagenome (GOLD analysis project Ga0049105, IMG submission 61260) | Worm MetaG Olavius vacuus BAHAMAS.1 | ecosystem: Host-associated > Annelida > Digestive system > Unclassified | place: Germany: Marburg | collected 2013-04-09 | reverse complement strand
AACACCTGTGTGAAAACTGTCAGGGACAAAGTTGTAAGGCATTCATTGGCCTAACTATCCGTGCAAAAATGATTGGTGGGAGGCGACCCCTTGTACCTGAAATTTTGAGTCAAAGTGACCTCGTTGAAGCGAAATTTGAACAATAAGCTGCAATAACTCCGAAACGGTACGGGATAGGATGTCAGTTACTATTAATCACTAATAGGAAATCGCATACGGGCTTTCGATTGGTACCGACCTCGATGACCTCGAATGACCTTGAAGGCCGTAATCGCTCTTATTTTGCGTTTTTTCACGGAATTCGACAGATTTTCAGGCCGATTATATCACAGTGATTGGAGATAGACCTATAATGTCCCTAAAATATTGTCTCCCATTCCAGACTTCTACTTTTGGCGAAAGCTATAACGCACCCGCAGCGCGGTCTCTCTGCGATAGCTGAGCATCTTGTTACTGCTAGGCGTGGTCGCCGTAGACGGCCGTTACTTATAGGCACAAAAACGAATCCTTAAAACCAATTCAAGTTACTGTTGATTGCATGAAGTGACTGAAAATTAAATCATCGTTATAAGGAAAAGTAAATATAATTATGTTACGTGTCTAATTAATTTCCATTATTACACCGCACGAAGCTTAATTAATTATCCATCTATGCCGCATGCACACACTCAAAAGTGTGCTGTTCAAACTGAATTGAACAGAATTTTGCCAGTCAGTAGAAATCTGCAGTAGAAATCTATACGATATGGCCTTCGTGATGTAATCGATCATCGTTCTGCGAGCCTGATGCGGTAGTGGCTAAGTCCACACGGTTCACGTCCTTCCTGCCACTGCCAATCGATTCTCCAGCCACCACGTATATTGTCAGTATTGCCAGTTAAGACGTTCTTTCGAACATACAAGAAAAGCTGTCAAAATGAGCGAAGGCTTAGCTACAGTCAGATCACGAGAACCGCGATCCTACTCTACTGTCAACGTATCTCTCACCTCAACGTGCATGTTTTAAAGGTGTTTTATGAGTAAATAAACTACTACTACTACTGTGTGATTGTGTAAACTAGAAGGTGATCGTGTGTCTCGCACGAAGCATTCCATGCAAGCGCGGTATATGTTACAGCAAATCTATCTGTCTGTCTATCACACTATGACCTGTACCTAAACAGATTGAGGTGTTTTAGGATGCCGTCGTCAGCCAGTCCAACAGTGTTAATAAAGAGTTTGGGTAAACTTTTCCCCAAAATAAGGGCACTTCCTCTTCAAACTTTTGCCATACTGTGGAATTTGTCATATTTGGCCTCATGTCACACCACTGCAGTTGCTATCAATCAAGTGAGATGATTGCAAGTTGTTGATGATACTGCATGAGCGCTCAACGTCGTTTGCAGCACTTGACTGCAATAAACAAAACCTTGCATAAACTGTCGTTATCAACCGTCATGTAATTAATTTCGGAAAATTTTTAACGACTCGGCGAGTCGTGTGTTTTTTTCTGCGACAGCTGAGCTGTTTGTAACTTCATCGACAGCCGGCTTGAATTTATGATCTAACAACTTAAGAGGGGCGTTTCAAGTCTCATGCAGAAAACACGAAACGAAAAACGTTGCTGATCGAGAGTCAGATCGAAGCCGACTGCATGCATCAGCAACGGTTCGATTGATTTAGCGAAACCGCGCTCAATCCAATTCACTCCATCCAGTTTTGCGTGGTGGCTCATTTTAGATACAGCCGGTGCGACGACGAGAAACGACGGCGATAGGGCGAGGCGTGTGCTTGGGAAGTCGAAGTGTGTGGACTCTCTATAATCTACTGCAGACTCTAATCCGCTGCAATTTGATGATCTACAAATTGTCCGCTGCTATACGCGACTCAAGAGTTTCAGAAGCGGACTGATTGTGAGCTCAAAATAGGCTGTAAATATCTCTTAAAATCTGCATTTGCTGGTTGTAGAGTGGTTATTTATTTACTGAAACGGTACATTAGTTCATTGATGATGATGTATATTTACTAAACTGTGTCCAAATAAAAGTGACGCCAAATTTCAAATCGCTTTTATTCTAGCAAAACTTCCTGAATTTGAATGCCACTTTCACCACAGTTACATACTATTTAATCGGGCTGCAAATTTCACAAATCTAAGCTTTTAATATGAGAATCTGTATATAACAGTACCATGAACACAGACGTGACGTATCCACCAAGCGACTTCTGCATGCGTATAGTCGCTCAACGTTCTCAAAAGTCTGTCCTGGTCTCCGTCGGCATATCTACGCGCTTTGAAGTATTGAACTCATATTCATCGAGCCAGACGCAAAAATGATGGCGTGTATTACCGTGATGTCTTACTCGTATACTCGGCCAGAGTCTTCTGACAGTCATGATTGAGAAACATTCATATTCCAAGAAGACAATGCTGCCGCGTACGCGTACCCAACGTGACCGTCCCACATACGTGTATACGTAAAAACGACAGTCAGTTGTAGTTTCGTGAATAATTCCCATGTTGGGCAGTGCTGCAAATCACTACAGTAGGCCTAAGTTTGTTTGATATTGATTAGCTTGTTATACTAGCAGTGAATACTGCCTAACTATGATTATTATTTTGTAATAAACTGAAAAGTTTATGATAGATTATGACACAAATAAAGAGCACACGCACATGAAGAGTTATAATAACATGACATGCATGCTTATTAGAAACAAAGTTCAGGCCCATACAACAACTTGTAACTTACTGACCGTTGCAGCTGCGGAACTCGGTCACGGCCGCGTTAAGCTACTCAGCAAGAAAGTACGATTCAGCGATTTGCTGCTGCAAAATGTCATGTGACGCATTTTGAGTGAAGCGCTTTATGAAGCAGATAAAACGCTTGAAAAGTTCGCTACAGCACCGCGGGAGTGTGCGTGTTTACAAGATGGCGGACGGAGCAGACGGTAAATCGCAAATATATGTTTTATTTTGTTATTTTGCGTAATATGAGCACGTCTTTGTTTCGTCTGCTTTGTAGACTGCTGCATTGCTGCATCTTTGCAAACCGTTAAGTAAGTATGTAGCAACACCGTGAAGCGCTCTTGCAGCCATGAGGCTGAGGAGGTTAACGCGACCGTGGACTCACACTCGCCAGCGGCTTCGTTAATGAAATTGCGGAACAACACTTCACGCTCCGCTTACCGCTGTAGGAAAGCGGAGGCCGGAAAGCGTCCTGTCCAACAGCTACAGAACGAAAATCAATCGAAGCCGATTGTGACGACCACGACCGTCTGTTCGGATTTTGGTGCACGCTTGTTTGGCGCTGTCAGTAAGACACGCAGACCACACATCAGAAGTGATGGACGCCCGCGAGGCTCGCGCCAACTACTCAAACCTTGAACGCTGAGCTTTTGCTGCAAAATGTACTGCTTGCTTGCACACTGCTGATGCTGTATTGGTGTAACAACCCGACACTTTCCGTCTTCAGTAGTGACTCAGACGGCACATGATTGATGAGGAAGCAACAGAAGTTTAAATGCTAGACTGACATAAAGGAAAATAAAGGCACTTGTGTCGGACGCAGACGTTATTATAGAGAAGTTAAGTCACAGTAAAATCCAACATCCAGTTATATTCATTCGCAGTCAGTGTGTTAGACTAAGCCGGCTGCTAGCCGGTTTTCGAACGCACTTTAAATCACTGTACTTTCATTCATTCATTCATTCATTCATTCATTCATGTCATTGATTCATGCCAAATTGTTACAATAAATTTCTATTCTATTCATAAACTGAAATTCGGCGATTAAAATGCATAAAATACCCATAACTGTAAGAGCATCTTGTGAGCAATATTTTCATGCGACAAAATTAATGTGAGTGTGGTTTTAAGAGCTACGTAAAGGTAAGTGGCAGTGGCGATCATACTCTTACTTTTTCATTTTTATGCCTACTGTTATGAAGCCGACTTACATTAGTTATGAAACTCAGTTTTTCAGTTTTTAGATTCGCCTTATCACTGCAATATTCTTCATTCTAACAGTCGAGTATTTTTACTTATTATTTATTTGATATATACAGTAATGCACAAGGAGTTGCGTCGTTGCAACCGGAGCGCGGTAGATTTCTTTGGTGAGGTTGCTTATTTTGACTACTACATCGTGTCTCAACTTTTCTTTTGCTCTGTTGCTGTCAAATATAAACAGATTTCAATAACAATTGGCAGGCATGTTCCGGAATAAACACTTAACAAAACTGTACGGAAAGTGCCCACTTCACTTGTACTTTGTTTACGTTGATGCTCATTTTGTGTCCGTATTGTCTGCCTGCATTTTCATTGTCTGCTTTGCGTTTGACAAAGTTTTATTAAAGAATTCTACTACTACTACTACTACTACCTGAAATAGGCCTACGTGCTAGCACTACCTTGGGAAATTTGAAGTGACAGTTAATTAGTGACGTGGGCGAGTACAGCGTAGACGTACACTGCATGCTTGCAGTAGTTCTGGCACTGTTCAGTTCTGCTGGTCGCCATGAGTGTTGTCTCGCTGGCATGGATGCTATTCACGAGTCAGTCACTGATAAGTGCTAGTCGTTGTCAGCGACTTCCGGTGACCGCTTCCCTCATTGATTAGCGTCACTTGTCAGTGCTCAGGCTGCACCATAGCAAAGCGCCGTATAGCAGTACTGACCGTCTCTCCTTATGTCTGTGTGTCTCTCTATATACTTGACATGCGTGGTTTTCTACACCAGATAGCCTGCTGTTGTAAAATTCCGACGGCGTCACCCTTAACGGATATATGAAATACAGATGGAGTGTTAAAAGATCAAGATGTTCGAACAGTATGTACTAGTCCCCGAAACCAGTCGTTAAGGCCTTGGCAAGTGGCAACTGGTTTGTGCCATTAACGACTGGCTGAGCGGTTGAAACCGCTACAGCTGCGAAACTAGCGACAGTTGGAGCGATAAATCTTAGCGACTGACTTAGCGGTTTAGAGGTTTAGACCGCTAATAATCAGTGTTGTATAAATTGCTTTTCAAAATTACAGAACGAACAATTTAAAACTACCATTTAAAATGGTATTTTAATGACTTGCACAATACTTCAGGAATTGTACTCAAGTTATCAATTACAAATTACTATTTGAAATCAAATTCCAATATAAATTACTTGTCATTTTAGCGGACGTCTGTTAAAGCGCGCTATTGCTAACGGCGGTTCTGTTCGTTTGTCTGTCTGTCACACTCGTAGTCACACTCTAAACGGTTCGATATATCGAAATAACTTTTGCACCATATACAATAGGGCGATGTTTCTAGTTTCTTGAAGCCAGATTTTATATTCTTGACTTATAGGATCAACCGAACGAGTGTGTTAAAAAGAAGTACCCCTTGTCGAAAGCGAAAAGTTGACAAATAATCCGCAATGTAACTTGGAAACGGTGTAAAATGCGATGTAAGTTAGTATTATTCACTAACAGGAAGTCACATATACCAGCTTTCGATTGGTAAACGTGGATTTGTATAGCACGTTGTCGTGAACACACCTCTAAGGCGCTCAGGTATGGCACGCGTTCTCAAGGGTTCTCACAGTTTTACCTGCACATCCCGCATACATCCGCTAATGGAATGAACCATACCTGCCTTTGCCTTTTTGTTAGCCTGAAGTATTGTGCAGCAAATTGTCATTGGTATCTAAATTGTGTGTTTTAACTACTAATTACAATATGTTAGAAAACACGCTTGCAATGCTTCAACCGCTAAGCCGTTAGCCTGTCGACAACGACGGCGCGAGACCTTATCGGTTTGGAGCCGTCAGCTTAACGATTGGTTTCGGTTTGAGACCTTAACGACGACGACGACGGGGGCTAAGGACGACGGCTCCGAGGATGTAGCTATATCGCAGAAACTATACAAAATACTCACATACTTGCTTACAGAGCAGTAGTAAAAAGCCACACATAATCTATCAAACTGTATCATTGTCGATTTTCATTTCGCGGATGCTGGAGTTGCTATACATTCCAGACACTTGACTGCGTCTTCTTCAGCTTTATAAAGTGTGCTATCCGCCCTCACATTTTGTCAATGGACACGTGTCGACAATATGATTCATGATAGTGGTTCGTGGTCAGCTGATGACCACAGTTGCATGTCGATGGTTCGGCAAGACCCCATTTGTGCGGGTGTGCATGACACGGGCTCCCGCGCTCGCCATGTACACCTTCCTTGTGCAGACCACCCCAACCCACAGTCAGGGGAGGCTCAAGGAGCTTAAAGGGTCCAATAATGGTATTGAAGGGCCCTATATACATGGTGCAGCATAAAAAGTAGCCGCCTCTCTAGTTTTTGGCAGTTTTCTCAGCAATGACTTGGAAATTTAAATGTTAGGCCTAAATTTTATACATTTATGTAGACGACATATTATACGTACATACTGGTAATAACATAATTTAATAGTCGAAAACAATCTTGAAATATTGTCAGCATCGCAGCATTGCACTAAAACACGCGCACGAAAACCATTCCGTTCTTTCAAAATTACGATTATCAGTTTAATTTTACACGTGTCGTTTTACACGTTTTAACAGTGACGTAAATTTCGTAAACAATAAGAGGCTTAATTAATAGTTCTGTGGTTAATTTTGATAATTTCTGTAATAACACATTTAAGATTTGACAGACGCCGCAAAGCAGAAGCGACTGGAGCCTGCCGCGGTTCTGGTTCGTCGATTCAAAGTTCGTAACACGACTTTATACTCCGAACCAAACATCCAGATTACCTTACTCCAGTAGACTCCAGATTCACTGGACCTAAACCCCCTCCTTATACTATGGCTAGGGATAACTTTGCAGGCTATCACAATAAGCGTCATCCAAAGCCGAAGTCGCGATCGTCGAACTCCATGAAAAGCTGCAGATGATCTGGGACAGTCTGCCTCGGAGACCTATCAACAAAGCTGTAAAGAAGTTTTCAAAGTAACCAAAAGCTTGTTTTAAAGCTAAGGGTGGACATTTTGAACATTCTCAGAGACTGTGGATTTCTGACTTTTTGTTGTCGTAGTTTGAATGACGTTATTTACTATGTCAAACTTTATCCAACACACCAATAAATACAACATCACTGACAGCCTCACGTTGCTGCCGTTGTTATGAAATCTTAGTTAAACTGTTTGATTATTGACTTTAAAAATAGTTAAACTGGTACACTTTGACTATGTACGTTTCGTGTTTAAGAACATACTTTAGTGCACCGTTACATGGCTTTTCTGCGACAGCTGAACTTCTTGTTTCATTTGTTTATGTCTTTATTCTGTAGACACTGTGTTCTTGTCAGGGGTAGCCTACTCAGATATGCAAAGGAGATACCAAGTCCTTTTCAACTAATACAAGAACCGTCCGACTGTTCTGTTTGCATTTGCGCTTTTATTCAAAACATAAAATACAATGTATTTTGTTATTATTCGCGAGATACGTTCTCCGACTACTTATTTTGTCATTAAATGGTCACACTAAAATATATTTTAATACTGATTTTGTATAAAGAGGTGTTCAGGGATGAACTTTGGTTACATCTGGGGGTACGCAGAAAAGCCATATAACGGTGCATTAAAATATGTTCTTAAACACGAAACGTACAAAGTCACAAGATATCACCAGTTGTCGCGATGCTAATGCATTCGGTGCCTTTGCCGTCGTTACAAGTCCATGCCCTTAACCAAAATGATCATAGTGTCCGAGTAATATTCTAGCTGCGCATGCGCGAGTCCACCAAACGGCAGTTTCCGTTTCCGATGTGTTGTGTCGTCTGTTCTTTAATCAATGTGTTGACATGGTGGTCACCGGAACACGCATGTTATGACATGCGCAGTGGCTCGCAGGAGTATGAGCATGACTCGTAACAGTGATCAAACGCGAAAAAATAGTTATATCGGCAATACCAACTATTGATCAAGTAATAACAATGTAATAAACAAAATTAATGAAAACGAGAATAAAAACGAGCATTATTTGCAGAACGAAAATTACAGTTGTAGACACGATTGTTGAATTTCATCCGAAATTTCGTTCTTTTTTTGCTATACCTTAAATTGCTTTGCAGTTAGTATTTAGGATTAATAAAGCATCAGTTTTGAGGGCATTAGTTAAATTTCAGTTTCAAGTTGTTACCTTTGGTTTATGTTGTGTGTAGTTTAATGTCGCAGACAGAAAACGGAAATTAAAACGAAAATTATTAGGAGTAATAGCGTAGAATAAAACAAAAACTGTTTTTCAGAAAATATAATAGAAACATTAAATTATTTGCAGGACGAAAAGGAAGGGAAATCACTTCACCTACGCTCAGTGGAGAACAACATCATTAACTTTTTTATATTAATTTTTAACAGCCAATTTGCATTGCAGTTAATGTGATAGCAGCCAAAGCAAGCCACTGGAATGCATGGCGTATGCCAAGCTGGTACTACGACTTCTAATTTTCTGACCGTTTTTCTCAAATATTATCGCCAAGTATTTTGAATAATATATTTCAATGATTCCTTATGTCGACCGTCTCTGTGCCGAGTTAATTAAATATAAAAGTTAAGACTGATTTGCACTGCTTAAGTACTATAAATGCCAGTAGCAGCCCATTGTACTTGTATTCGTGTTTCTTGTTACTTTAGCTTCGAGCATAAATAATAAACAAGACTGCTTTCCAATCTAAGGCAGACCACCCGTGAATGCGTGTACTTCCGCTCATGTCACAAAGATGGCGATCACACTATTCGATCCGCCATTGCTGAAAGCCCCATGCTGCACGCATAGAACCGGAGTTATTGCCCATTGAAGTAATTATACTGCAGGAAGAGACAATTTCACGCTTTTTTTGCTTCTGTGACCTTGACCTTGACCCGGTGACCTTCACATGCAAACTTGACCCGTATTCTTCCAAGCTGTCCCCGCAGAACAAAAATGAACTTTTACGTCAAGGCTGTCGAAAGTTATCGTATTACATACAACCGCCGAAACTATTATATCATATTTATTATGAAATCGTACTAATAGTACAGAAATAAAATTAATAAATAAAACAAAAAAGGCTCCTCTGATGGTAATGAAAATCATAATTATTATCATTAGTATTGACGAGATACGATACAGTGGACATTGAGGTGCAAACTACAACATTCTTCAGTTGTTTGTAGCATTCTCGTGTAACCGACTGGAACTCTGCCCGGAAGCTTTCCGTTCTCTGATAGTGTAGCTATTTTTAAAGAGATGAACACTTTTCATTCTGTTATAAATGATGCTATGTTGTACTAGCGCTATGACCAAGCACTTCTAAGTTGGCGCTGTATAAACTGCATTGTATCGGATTGAATTATGAATCCACAAAGTCTGTTACAACCGTAGTAACAAGAGTTTACTGCTACAACATTGAAACGATATTCAAGCAATCTAGATATCTAGAATACTGCGCATATGTCGGCCAAGACATAACTGCTGTATGCCGACATCAGAAAAGTGACGTATTCAAGACATCATGGATGTTGTCAGCAGTAATGAGCGATCAGACTGCGCGCGCAGCAGCAGCAGCAGCAGCAGCTGGATGCGTGTCCATCACCACATCGAACACAGCGCGGCGTGCAGTCATCTCTACATCGAGCACTCGGCTACGTCTTCGTAGCGCGCTGTAACATTGCCGTCGCTGGCACTCACAGCATCTCGCCGCCTCACGGATAACGACCGCGACTGGTAAGTACTGTACAACTTCAATACCACACGGCTATTTCTCTGTTCAGCATTTACACGTAACGTTTTCAGATTTTGAAATTATTATACACTCATTAATTTTCATTCTAAGGTTCTGTATGCAATGCACGTTTAATATCTGAGGCTTAAAGTGAATGTTTAACGCTTATTGTTACTATTTATTTATTTATTTATTTATTTATTTATCTATTATTATTATTAAACAAAGAACTTGAACCCGAAAGTCACAGCGATTATCAAATAACCAAACACATACATCATCAACAAAATGTAAAAATAGGACCATAAATAGACAGCATGCAGACGCACGGTAAACACTTGCAGTAATTAAGAGATTACAGCAGAGTAAGACACAAACTGCAACTGTACCAAACACAGATACACGAGTTTTAACAACAAATCTGATGATTATTATAAATCTAGATGATAGAATTTACGTTTAAAACCGTTTAAATCAGTAACGCACCGTACATGATAATGATAATGTCTTCGATGACGACGGTGAGGCGAGTGAGAAACTCAGACGATAATTTAGATGATATGGAATATATTCAAGATGTCGTGCATAATGTCAGTTAACATGATTAACGAATCGGCAAAAACGCATTAGTTTTAGGTGATCACGTGGCACAAAAGTTTCAGTAATTTGGTAGTATTCAGGCGGCGTACTGTTTCTATATAAAGTTAAAAGCAACGCTACAGATACCTGCTATAGCGCCTCAGGGGTTAAAGTATAATTTCCAAGGTGGGGGAACTGTTTAGCTCTCCGGGCCCCC
>Ga0049105_1001472_pt1 | contig 10500 bp, 9 predicted proteins | sample WorMetvaBAHAMAS1_FD_61260 | JGI IMG/M metagenome (GOLD analysis project Ga0049105, IMG submission 61260) | Worm MetaG Olavius vacuus BAHAMAS.1 | ecosystem: Host-associated > Annelida > Digestive system > Unclassified | place: Germany: Marburg | collected 2013-04-09 | reverse complement strand
CACACACACACGAACCACACATACCTTTACTCCCCAGCGGCAAGGCATCACCAACCTTTGGCTGGTACTCACTGCGCCTACCCACGAACGGACGGCCAGGCTGAGTTGACCTGGGTGGCTAGTCACATACCGAGAGAAATGTCCCACACCGGAAACTGAACCCGGACAGGGTCACCAATCCCAGTACTAACCAGGCCCAACGTAGGTTAACTGTTGATCGAGACCAACGCACTATCGCTACACCAGACCACCAGTTTCACTGCTGTGTGCATGGTTGAACGACAAATCCACCCACCGTACTGCAAGGACCGACATGACAACGTTCTGTACATGGATGACGACCACACTGTCTCATCCGCCCACAGGTCTCCATGCATGTAGGCGCCTCCTCAGTGCACGGCAACTCAAAGCCTGAAAACACAACAAAATCCATCTTGGTCAGCTTCACCTCAGACACTGCATGTGACTGCTCATCGTCCAGAACAGTAACTGACCTTTTGCAATCTCACAGACAGATTTGTGCTGCCTTGTTTGTTCATAGAAGTCTCATCACCATCTGTTAGCATCACAATGTACGTACTTGTAGATGTGGCACAATGACGGGTGTTAAAACACCACTAACATCCCTTAATAACAAATTTTTTAAGTATCATGCAAAACTTCAATCATCAGGTTTTGTTTCACAGAAATAGGACGATTTTGCAGCTACCAGATGCATTTCCTGGGCTCTCAACATGCAAAATAATATGCATTTGTGGCATTCTCTCAGACCCATAGCTATACTGGAAAAGGCTACTTTGTGGTAAAAAAGGGTGGGAAAAAAGGAAAGAAGGGAATACTGGAGAAAACGGAAGAGAGCAAAGGAAGGGAAGGGAGAGCAGAAAACACCCAAAATAAATTTCTGCTTACGGCATTGACTACCACTATCACTACTATTACTCTCAGGTACCAGCCAGACCAGGCACCTGTCCTGACTCCTGACACACAACAAACTGAAGTACATAGAATATAAAACATTACAGGAAGCAGTGACGTGGACACTTACTGGTTTTACCACAAGGACACGTTTGCTTGCCAGAGCGAGGACATGAAGAACATGGACCAGAGTGACATATCTCTGAGCACGAGTGATGACCACAGGACAGCAGCTTGCCACACACCTGCATCATAGACACAAGTCACTGACGAGTGAATGCGTTAAAAAAGTCTCTCGCAGATATTGCTATAACATGCACAGGTCAACCATCGTTGTCTCCCATCAACATCTTCCCTCCTCAGATTGATGACAAATAACCAAAATTCTGCAAGCAAGTCTGAACATATGTAGACGGTGCCAGGATCACAGAAACGTCACAACAATACCAGATGGTGTTGATTACTGTCAGACTAAAAATAACTTACAAAGAGGCTTATCTTTTCCACTGACCTGTCTGTGTTGACTAGACTACTAGTGCCTCGACAGCATTGTGTATGGTGCTTAACAAACGTGACTGCCTACTACTACTTCACTGTGAATGAACAAATGACTTTAAAAAAACGTCTTACTTCTGAATCTTCATTATGATTTTCCATGTGATAGAACTTCACTGCATCAACACGTCCCTCATAATAAGAAATGACTGCATCATGTAACTCACGACGAAGTCAACTCACAATTGCACTAACAAAGCAAAAGCAAAGCAAGGCATTGTACTTAAACAGACAAGTGAGACAACCTCAGTACAGCACCACGTGGCATCACCACACGGTCGTAGTTCACTGTGTCGACCACACTGGCATTTCTGAAGAGTGGTTTCACGGCACACAGCACAGTCACCTACACACACGACACGGCACACAAACCATAGACTGACAACAGATATAATACAGGGCGACAGTGACGTATATTATCATAACTGATTTGGAACAAAAAACTAACCGCTGCAAAATTATAAGTTTGATACTGCCGTACAGGAAATTTGAGTGAAATTATGTGAACAAAATCTCAGCAATGTACACTGCTTATTTATTTTATAATGGTTGACGTAGTGACGACTATGATGTCACCATTCAGCAGACTTTTGCTGTGTCACTGTGTACGTCATTGTAGCTCACGTTAGTTTTGTTCACAACTGATTGCTATGTAAAACTAATCAGTGCACATGCACCAAAGGTTATAATCACCCGGCTGAAAAACAGCATAGCAAACTGGACATTATATTCAACTGCAAGACTGCCAGATTTATCTCCAGCTGAAAACATTTAAAGCATTATGGCTGCCACTTTTTATGCCAATCCAGAGCCACAAACACCAATAGCACTCACACACTGACTTCGAAAACCTTGGAAATCGATTTCTTTAACCACTGTGCAAAATATCATCAGTTTGACGTCTCGCAAACTGAAAGTAATGACTAACTAGAAATATCATCGTGCAGCAAATAGCAAAATCAGAAATAAATAAAAACTCACCTTGATGACAAGGTTGATTGCACTGATGATGACCACAGGCAAGTGTCTTCATACACGGCTTGCCACAAGACCACTCTGATGCTCCACATCTCCGCAACTCCGGTTTCTTCTTCTTACAATGACAAGTCACTATGACAGTCTGAGGACATGGCGGACAAGGACCTGCACATAGCCACATCAATCTGTAAAGTGTTTCATAAGAAACAAAACCTTGATTTTTTAAAATGCATCTTTGGCAAATTACAGACAATTTGTAATAAAAATTATTCAGTCTGTACGTGAAAAATGTACATTCGTCTCCCTTTAAAAACTTCTGCACGTACAATATATATTATTTGCAGACATATATTTAATATCACATCTAAACAGAACAGAACACAGCACAGCATTCAATTAATAATCAAGTTATGAATCATGCTGTACTCTTGCATTTGACCTACGTGTTGGGTCTGATTCCCAGCCACTGCACTTTCATGCAACAACTCTGGGCAGTGGGCAAGTTGTTCACACACATCTGCCTCTATTACCAAGTAGAATAATTTGGTACTGGCCAAACGGAATAATGGTCAGGAGCTGAGAGACAGAAAGCGATAGCAGCCTACTGGTGAAATTATGACCAAGTCACCAACTGCCTAGAGCACTAGACCTAAAATGTGTCGAGTGGGACATTAAACCTTGCTCAATCCAATCCTAGGGAACTAGTATCAGCTCCAGTCTCTATGCTTGTGTCACAAGTATAACGGTAACTCGGCTTCACTGCCATGTTAAATGGTAAGCCAGTACCCAGAATTTAGCCAGCATTAAAATAATAATAAATTAAATCACATATTAGCTTCTTAACTCACGCACAATTTTTATTTTTTAACTGCACAATTAATTTTTTAAACTCTGCATTTAAAAATAAACTACATTACAACAAATGCACTACAATACTAATAACTACACGAGTATCGGCAATAACTGTAAATTGGTCACCTGGATGACAGAGCAGGTGGCATGTATGGCCACAGTCTGGCCTCAGTGGACGGCCACACTCTTGGCCACAGGAGTGTGGAATCAGCCACGGATCAAACACCGGATCAACAACCTTTCCACAGTAACATCTGTACTGCCGTGGACAATCTTTCTGACTGTATTCATGACGACACTTTGGACTGCACACACACGGCACGTATCAATACAATGCTGTCTTGTGTAAAATACAAGTAATTAGTAGAGATGCATCGATAATCGGCCGATAATTGGTATCGGCCAATTGTCGTTTACAAAACTGGTAAGTACAAGTTTTTATTTTTATTACCAAAAGTAAACAAACATGACAGTGGCTTCCGTTTCCGTTAAAAGTGGGTGCGTTTTGTACCTTTGCTTTTGGGTGCATTTTTGTTCTGTCTGCACTCTGCAGCCGCTGTCAGAGCAGATTGTGCATGAATTGTCACTGTACACGTCATCCCCGGCCATCAAGCACAGCACTTGTCCAGTATCCACTAACCTGATGGATGGCAAATGAGGCGACGTACCCAAACGTCGCTCATTCCTAAACGTTGCTCTTTTTGATAGAAAACTTCACAGCTTAGGCTAAATGGACTGAACGTCGTGAACAACATGTACGTTATGCAGTAGGCCTACTTATCGTCGTGAGCGTTGAATTAAAATGATGTAGGCCTATTAACTGACGTTGATGACGGTGAAATGATTAGGCACAGTGACGATTGACTATGAAAGGTTTTTGTTACATTATTTTCGTACATAGGCCTAGATTTCTTAAGGCGTCACTGGGAACTTTTGGTGGAATAAATTCGCTAATTTAGGCTACATAAATTTAGTTAACAGACGACCCAAAACAGTCACTTATGGCCACAACAATCCTAGGTTTCGGTGACGGATGGACTTGGGTAAAAAAACACAGTTCCAGGGTTGGTTTCAGAATCTGTAACAACACTACAGGTGATCCTTTTTACTGCACCCATGCAAGCAAGTAAGTAAATAAGTAGAGTGTAATGTCCCATTTGACTCATTTCAGAGCCAAGTCTTTCCACACAACTGATTGCACTGGCACTGGTAAGTAAATTCACAGTTCAATGAAGAGAAAACACACAAAAGCAAAAGTTCCTACTAAACTTGTTCATTCTTGTTTCTGCTCTCCTTAGAAGTCTCATAATCTTCACTGTGTTCTTACATGTCAAGAAAGGCCAGAAACCAACACAGTGGCCGGCTGCACATACCAAAACCACGGAATGTCTCGGTCCGGGAAATGTTCACTAGACAATACAGAATGCTGGTAGACGCCATCTTTCACCCATCGTTGAATACACGTTATGTGCAATGTTGTGTAACAACCGGCACAGTTCCAGATCTACAAAATCAACGTTGATATAATAATCAGAAATGTGCATTTTCATGAATATCTGTGCAACTAATCATTATACAATTTCAGAGCTTTAAAATTTTTATCAAATAAATTTAAATTTAAAGGAGAGCAGTCCTAGCTGGTTTGAGTTAAGTATTTTTTAAATTCAAAATAACTAATAATTACTTGTTACACTAAAGTAAAGAAACAGGAAGTACCATTAAAAATTTAGTTATAATTGTTACCAGCCCTAACAGAATTTCATATCAAGCACTAACAGAGATTTAAGGTATTTTACTTCACAAATAAACTACAAAAAACATTAATTCGACCCCAGGTTCAAAATTTAGTTAGACTGCACGAGTTACATACAACATATATGCTGATATTATATACACCAATCAAAAGTTCGTAGCTTACGGGCTCAGTCTTTTTAATCGACTCAATGCATACGAGGCAAACATTTGCTTTGCTCTGCAGTGAATTAACGATGTAGTTATGCGTCCTGCCAAGGTCGCAGGCTGCATCACCTGCATGCAAAATAACAGGTAAACTGATAAACTAAAGTAATACAAAATTCACCGCCAATTGTCTACACTAAAACACAGCTGATTTATACTAGAATATCCAACTGAACTGCAAACTAACACTGGCACTAACACTGTATTTAGTGCTGATGTCACTATACTTAGTATTAGCAGTAACTGTTGTTGTTCTTAGAAGAAAGTAAGCAAGCAGCAGAGTCTGATGTTCCACTTGACATATAGCAGGTCATTTTAAAGATAAGACTTTCCAAACAACAGACATCACTGGACTCCCAACAGCAAAGGAAAATACAAAAAAAAACTTAATTATAGATATTTCGCCTATGGGACAGTTCGCCTAGTGTGTGGTCATTTCGCCTACTGGACTTGCCTACGAGACATTTTACCTACTGGACAGTTCACCTAGTACTTGGACATTCGCCTACAAAGCCAAATTTAAAGGCATGATTCTGACAACTCAAAAACGTTTACTGTTTCTCTGTTTCCTGTAAAAAATAGGAAACTGTAAACGTGTTTGATTTGTAAAAATCTCACCTTAAATTTGGCGAACTTCTTGTTTCACTTTGTTTACTGTTTGAGGTCCAGCGAGTCAAATCAGTATGCTTGACATCTGATCAAAGTACCATCTGCATGGAATGCAAACTGTACATATTAGCATGCCGAACTATGGTAGAGTGCGCTATTACTGCTCCGTGTCCGTCCATCCATCTGTCCATCCCACTTGTTAGTTATGCCTAAATGGTTTAAGATATCTAAATATTTTTCACACTTTACATAATGGCTATAGTTTCCTATGGTTATACAAGTATACAATTTCATAGTAAATAAATAAGTGAAACCTTTCCTCTGAGGTACAACTTATTCCATGTTAGGAGGCATCAAACAAAAATTTAGTAAGAAGACAAAACTATTTTTGCAGCTATTTTATTGCATTTTTAGGCGTAAGTAACAACTTTGCATTCTAAGAAGTAGGTAAGTGAAATGTCCATATAGTAGGTAAACTGCACAGTAGGCGAAATGTCTTGTTGGCGAAATGACCACCAGGCAAAGTGTCCAGTAGGTGAAATGACCAAACAGTAGGCAAACTGTCCAGTAGCTGAAGTATCCTATAGGCAAAGTGTCCAGTTACCCAAACAAGTAGCTCAGCTATTGCAGAGGGACCGCACTGCAGGGTGGGTTAGTTATGGCCAAAAGCAGAAGACAGGAACTGGGAGACAATATTTACGGACATTATAGGTCTATCTTCAACCACTGTGACGTAATTGGCCAGCAAAGCAATCGAATTTGGTGAAAAATGCAAAATAAGGGCTATTACGCTGTTCAAGGTCATTCAAGGTCATCGAGGTCGGTATCAATCAAAAGCCCATTTGTGACTTCCTATTAGTGATTAATAGTAACTGACATTCTATCTCGTACTGTTTCAGAGTTATTGCAACTTATTGTTCAAATTTGGTACACTTTGCATTTTTGAGCCCCCCTTACGGGGCTTAGGGGCAACGTACAATGATCATCTTAGGCTCATTGGAAAGCGCGTAATGGACTTGATATTAGTGTTAATTGAACTTTTTCGCTAGGTGTTACGACTGAGGCGCTACAGGAGAAAATAGAAAAAAATTGGCGATTTCGCTCCAACGTGGTCAGTTTGACTAAATATTTCAAGCAGAAGGGGATGTCCCCCATCAATCATTTTTGCACATATAGTTAGGCCAATGAATGCCTTATAACTTTGTCGCTGACAGTTTTCATACAAAGAAACTTTGCAGCAGACTTTCTTCAAGCGAAGTGCGATTGAACACCGAAAACAGCCGCTTTGCGTTTTTGAGCCCCCTTTTGGGGGCTTAGGGGCATCATATTATTATTATTATTATTATTATTATTACTACATGATTTATATAGCGCCAATTTCGAGGATCGAGTCGGAGGCGCTGGCGTCGCTAGGTGGAGAACATGACTAACCGGGGAGAATGAAAAGGTACGTTTTTAGATGACGTTTAAGGAACCAATAGAAGGTGAATGTCTGCTGTTGAATGGGATGGAATTCCAAACTGTAGGAGCAGCATATATAAAGGCATATCTTAGATTCACTGGAAAGTGCATAGTGGACTTGCTATTAGTGTTAATTAAACTTTTTTCGCTAGGTGTTACGGCTTAGGTGCTACAAGCAAATACTGATTCAAAATTGGCAACTTGGCTCTAATAGGGGCAGGCTGACCCAAAATTTCAGAAAACTAGGCTAAATGCTCTTTCGTATGGTATAAAAATCTGGTCAGATCTTTCTTCCATTTTGTTACAATCCACGCGTTTGACATACAGACAGTCAGACAGACAGATGGATGGACAGACAAACAGCTTTCTCCTGACTAGACCGCCCTGCATTCTATGCAGCGCAGTAAAAAAACTAACCTTAAGAAAAAACATAGCTTGCACTACTTTACAATAAAAGCATAAAACCTAAGCCTAAACTTACATTTAAACTTGTTCTGCACTACTCCCATTTAAACAGCAGCAGCAGAAGTGAATAAAGTTTTCTACACTAATGAACAAACGAAGAAATGATATCAAATTACATAATATGTAAACAATCTTTTAGTGAATGACTACACTTGAACTATAGTAAGTAAGCACACTTCAAGTACCTGACGGCAAGTTATATGACTTAACAAGCGTTTGGAAGACATCTTTATCACCATCAGTATCATCGTCATCCTCATCATCAGATGTTGAACAGTAACTATTTTCTTCTTTTGCGAGGTTTAAATGCTTCTCAGCTGCTTCCTGATGTTTCATCGAAGCATTCTGGAACCTTGCAATGGAAGAGACATTTGGAACTGTTCTAGCATCACTGCCATCTTTGTATCCTTACATCAACATTTACAAGAAATGAGTGTAACAACTGATATCAAATGTGTGATATGCGGGAATTAACGTGCATTCAAATTTCAAATGCTCATAGCAGCCAGCTAAGTCTAAAACTATGCCCTGTTTCCAGTGCAAGAACAAACAGCCAAAACAGTAGTTGCATCAAGCAGACAAAAACTGATTTAAAATTTAATAAGAAACCACATCACAAATCATTGCACATGAGTTACATTATCATCAGCATTAACTGTCGCATCACTGATTGCAATACTCAACTGTGATTGGTCGAGAGACAGTCACGTGCAGTTAGACAGAAATGGATATCAGACGTACAGAAGATGCAAAACTAAGTCGCCGTAATATCACACATGATATTGCAAACTTTATGGATAGACATGTTACTAAAACTTATCTTAAATTTATTTTTAAGAAACAAAGTGATGTATAGGGTTTTAAGGGTTATAAATGAATGGAATGCATTAAATAAATTATTGAAAGCAGTTCAAAAGGAAGTGCAACCGAGCTTCTTTCCCTTATCGTCAAATTTTAAATCTAACGTTTTCAAGTTCAAGTTCAAGTCAAACAGTCATGCACTAGTGCCAATTTCATACATGTGCGGAATTACCCCCAAAATAACTGTCAGATGTTGGTGAATCTTGTAACTTTCTACTATTGGCGGATGACGCATCCTGATTTCCCCATCCTTTGTTCTGACGTCCGGGACGTTGTACAACACTTCTGTCACCGGTCGCCGGTGGATATGATGTGCCACGCCCACGATTGCCGCGACCACGAAGATAAGCAGGTTTCGCGTCATCGCTCATTCTATGCGCTTTAAACGCATGAGTACCATATAAATTATACTATATACGTACGAATGTCAGTAAAATGTAGAAAAAAACATAGAAAAAGTCAACTTTTTTGCACAACCAAAACAATGGTACGATTCATTCGTCACAGCGTGCGTACTGCGTTCACTTACTATTGGCCTTTAAGTAAGTAAGTTTAAAGGTTACCACACAAACCATGGCATGGCATGACAGTCCGCATGACCAAAGATTATTATAAGCGACGAATGACCGCACGAACACTTAAACATGAACAGCAAAGATATTTTCTGTGCACAGTAAGTATAACGTCAAAAACCACATAATTAAGTAGGCCTTACCCACAAAGAATGACTAGCAGACTATTACAAAATCATTTCTTTCATAATTCATTGCATCAAGCAGGCTAAAATTTGTCCACCATCCTTCTGAACTTGTATGGTAGTGGACACAAGCTGCAGGGATAGACTACAGGCGCGGCGCTACAGGGAGGGCACGGGGGGGGCTAAAGCCCCCCCCCCGTCGGGGAACGCTTGCCCCCCGTCGGGGAATTTTGGTATTTTTCGTCGGGGATGACCATTGGCCATATGACTATGTTTCGTAGCATATAAATAGTAAAAGTGACGCATTTGAAAATCCTATGTTACGAAACTTATGCAAGAAAACTCGCAAGGCATAGGTCATCGTCGATCGTAGGCACAATACTAGTATTCAGGATAGATATCATAAGGTTGCCAACTTGCCACCCGTCCCGGTTTTAGCGGGACATCCCGATTTAATTCAGCCCATGTGTCCCGCGTCCCGGCACGACCCACGTCGAGACGTCTATGTCCCGATTTTCTGGAGTAAGAAGTGATCGTTCGCGTGAATGACTCTGGTATAATTGACAGATCTAGTAAAAGTACTAAAACGTTTTTGCGCAGCTTTTCTTGTCCGTGCAATGGCGTGCACTGCACTGGAGCGGTGCAGCCCGTAGCGCGTCTGTTAAACTTTGTCTTTGCTATAAAACAATCACTTTTCTGCTGGGCCTTCACCCCAGACACCACTGGGGGGAGATCACGATGCTCCTCAAGACAACCAAGTCGCTTGGGGAGCTTCATAGGCGATAAGATGATATGGGTTTTCGATTAACAATATCTTCTGACAGGAGGTCAGTTTACGACAAACGTATCAACGACAGGCATTCTGTGACACTTGGAAAACACCGAAATCCGTTTTTGGCCGGGTCTCCGCCCCAGACCCCGCTGGGGGAGCTCACGACGCTCCCCCAAACCCCGTAGTCGGCGTCTCGGCTCGACGCTTTTGGCGCCTCGAACCCCCTTCCGCCCATGCGTCCCGATATCCTAAGTTAAAAAAGTGGCAACCCTATCATTCGTTAACTTGCTCAGTTGCCTAAGTGACTAGTAACGTATCTGCCCTCTTCATTAATGATCTGGTGGCTGCCATTGCATTGTCTGTTTTCCACAAGAAA
>Ga0049105_1001471_pt1 | contig 10501 bp, 6 predicted proteins | sample WorMetvaBAHAMAS1_FD_61260 | JGI IMG/M metagenome (GOLD analysis project Ga0049105, IMG submission 61260) | Worm MetaG Olavius vacuus BAHAMAS.1 | ecosystem: Host-associated > Annelida > Digestive system > Unclassified | place: Germany: Marburg | collected 2013-04-09 | reverse complement strand
TGTCTTCGCTCGGCCGATGCCAACGCTGTCACTGTCCCGCGAACCAACACTCGGCTCGGAGACAGGAGTTTTTCGGTGGCGGGACCAAAAGTATGGAACAGTCTTCCCGCCACACTGGGGAAACCTAACATTGAATTTGTGCAGTTCAAACGACTTTCAAAGGCATTTCTGTTTGGCCAGACTGTGGCGTGCGCTGCACTAGCAACTATTTGTTTATAATGCGTGGTGTATAAATTGACTTACTCACTCCCTCATATTTATGTTGTTTCATTATTGAATTTCAGTTATTGTCAGTCAGCCAGGTGATTGGAGGCCAGTGTCTCCTAAGTGACTGAATAAGTGCTCTCAATCTCGGCATTAACTGTAAAACTATAACATGTACCGGTATTAGTGAATCTGCCATGTTACTTTTGGCTGGATTTGAATGCCTCTGTAGCTGCAGTTGGATTCTAACAGGTCAGCTTCACAAATTATTGTGACATGTTTTTCATTTATCAGGCCATACTGGTATGTAAAACCAGTAGTGTGTAAATTGATTTTAGATACATCATGCCTACCAGCTTATTCTAAAGGGAGTAGATGTTACGAACATATTTTTGGCCAATAAAGTTAGTCATAGCAGAACAAGAATTGAAGCAGAATTTATTAAGCCACACATTAAACTGATACAAAATTACAATACTTGTTCATATGTGGCATGAAGCTGGCCACCTTTTAAGTAAGGATAGCTAATACATACTCAGAACTTGTGTGACAGGCAGACTACACTTCGTGGACTTAGTAATGGCTTATTGCTATTTTAGCCACGTTAAGATTTTCTTGATTGATTGATTGATTGAAAAGCCCCAGGTAAAATATATGTGCAAAAGTACTGCAGTGCTGATGAGGTGATTACTTGCTCTTGACATTAGTTGTAAAGGCATCATGGTGTCAAAGTACACAGTGGACCAGAAAACAGATTTTTCTGCTGAAGTTTGGTTGCTGTTAACTGCTGATGCAATTCTTGTGTGTAATGCGTGCCGTTCTCTCAGTTGCTGTGCTGTGTTGCATGTGTTTTAGCATTAACTGCATACACATATCTTACCATCTTTGACATGCTCAGGTACAGTCGCAGTGCTTACTGGAGATGATTGACATACAGTTGCTGTAGATTTGTAAATTGATGTTATTGCAAGTCACATGTACTGCATGGTTTCTGTCCTGATGGATTAGTGGTAATGCCCACCCACAAGCCCACAGTGTGCACTGTGGCTAAATGATTACCTGTGTGGACCTGAATTGAAATGCTAGGTCCAGCAGTTTCTGTCATGATTATCATAACACATGCTTGAGGTTAATTTTTTAGACAGGCAAGAGGGTTTGATAATGTGACCATTTGTGGCATTTAGAAATAGTGGCACTTAATTGCCTCTGTCATTAGAATTAAATATCGCAGCATTCTGTGGCTAAGTTTCATGTAGGACAGGTGGGCTTGCATTGTGGTCTGAGCTATAGAGGCTAGGGTGATTTGAAAGCTGCGTATGCCTAGTCTGGTTCGTTTGCCTTCTGACTAGATGCTCGTAGCCGTGTGTACATATGTTTATTGGATCTAAATCACACCAGGGTAGTGTGTAGGCTGTGAATACTAATGCTCAGGTGTCATGAGTGTATTAGTTAACATTGTCATATGAGGTTCTGTCTTGTCTGAACCTGAAGAAATGACTGTTGTAGCATGCTGACATGTTTGGTCACATTGTGGGTGAGAAACCAACATCCTTCGCCGTTCTTCTCATTTGGGTGTGTTGTTACTTATCTTGTTTCTAGTCTGTTTCACATACCTTTTCACCTTCATAACATAGTGGTCTGATGTTTAGAGCTTGGAGTTGCAGTGGAGAGGTCGTGGTTCTCACGCCTGACTGTGTCGCTGTCACATTACGACACTGGACAAGTTGTGTATATGCATGTGGCTTGCCTCTGTCATTGTTAGCTGATAGAGGCAGTGAATGGCATAGTGGTTTAGTGTTTCAGGTGTTGGCTCACGATTGAGAGGCAGCAGGTTCACCTTGCAGCTGTTCCACTTCCTTCTAATGACTCTGGACAGACACATCTGATGCTGTCACAAGGCAGTGTAGTTTGGTACTTGCTGAAAGGCAGTGATGACATGCAGTGCAGCTGGCAAGGTAACTGTGGGTTTGGCAGGTGGCAGCCTGCTGCTGGCTTGATGACTAAGACAGTGTCAATGTCATAGTCAATATCAGTGTCCATGTAGATGTATATAGCGCGTAAACGTGAAACCTCTAATGCTAAGACTGGCTGCCAAGATACGGGCATCAGCTACAGCTCACAGCTTGTATTGAGGATATAACTACCTTTATAGACAGTGATGCTCTCTGCTGCTGGGGAGGTGACTGTGTGTCACTGAGTCAATGATATACCCGCCTTTGGACTTGATGCAGTTAGAAGTGAGAGAAATACCTTTCCCATAATGCACTAGGATTATATTACCTTCATGTGCATCTTCCGTATTGAACGATTCTGCTTTTTGCTGTTGATTTGTAGTTAGATTTCCAAGTTTCCAGTACCGGCATGTCAACCTGTTTGTAGCTGATTTGTTAAGTTTTCATCCTCAATGCGCTTAACTTTAAAGTTCCCAAGTTTTCCTTTCTTTTGTCACCAATTTAATGATATGATGTCGTGTTTCTTTCCACGCATGTACAAATTTGGTAAAGAACTGTGATATAGAAATGAGACATAAATATATTCTAACATGCATCACTCTTTGGTGCAGTGCATATTTGGTGAAAATATATTGAGCTAATAATTAATAATTATTGACAGTTGCTAAGAGATGTCATTTGATGTCTCAGAGCGTTAAATTGCTGTGTGCGTGTTGTGCAGATATGAACGATTTGAAGTGTTGGTAGTGTTTGCAAGTACCATATTGGCACAGTTTGGTGCTCTCTTTATCATCAAAGAAAGGTTATGACTGTGTTAGAGTTATTATGTATTGATGTTACACATATTTTCTTGATCTGTAAAGCCCGTAATTAATATTTATTTTTGTTAGCCAACAATTATACATGCACTGTTTGGTATTAGTGAACAACCTCGGTAGTCTGTTACTCCAGAATGGTGACAAATTTACACTCCAGTGTGGCAGTGTAAAATGTCTATGTTTGCATTTGAAAGTTTTTGTTCAGATTTATTGAATTTAAAAAAATCAACGTCTACATCTTTATTTATGCAGCTAGCTAGGCATAGGGTTTTATTTGCAGGTTGGTTATAATAATGTACCTTAATTCATTATTGTGTATTGTTAATTCAATCAGTATGGTGTGTTTTGTTTTACAGTGTTGAGCGGATGGTTCAGCAGACTGAAGTTCATACGTACGTTTAATTCACTGTTTCTGTTTAATATATTATTGTGACGTGTTGACCATTGCATAGAAAATTACAGTGGATTGCAACTGTACCTTGCTGTCTGCTGTTGTAGCGGTCGTTTGCTGGTTGGAACCGTGCTTGCATTCCTGCTGCACATGGTTGTCACATACAGCATTGAGAACCGAGCATTTAACCACGTCGTACTGGCATCCAGCTCCAGTTGGCTTCAGGAGCATGTCACCGATATGAGTGAAAGGTATCATGTCTGTTGTATGGACATATTTGTCACTGAATGACGATGCTTGAATGATGATGAATTTGTGTTGATGTGAATGTCATCCAATTCACTGTCGTGTGTTGTTCGACGTGCACACAACACATATGGTGACCGGTGCTTTGCCACTGCAGGGCTGCGGGTCTGGAACTCTTTGCCGGCTGAACTGTAACAATGTAGAGGAGTTATCATACCGACTCCGTTGGTGGACTTTTCCGAACGATCTTTATACCGTGCACGCATAGCGTTTCTATGGGGGGCAACGGCGATTTCGGAAATCGACGGGCATTTTTTTATTTCTTCATTTATCGGCCTGAAATTTTACACACACCTAGAGGACGAAAATAGTGACTATATATAATGCGATATATGTGTTTACTGAACGGATAATGACGTAAAATGTGAGAGAAATCAGCATCACTGTTGTTCATTTCAGTATAACGCAGTCCTCGTTATAACGTGGTACGGGCGGCGGCGCCCATTACCACGTTATAACGAAGGTGCAGTGGTACTTCCCCCCTTGAACGTCCCATCCCGACTCCGATCACGCTGAGTGTAGCTCTCTCAGACAATTTAAAACGGTGTCTGAAGACTTTTCTATTCGGGTCGTGGGACTACGGCGCTGTGTGACTGTAAAACAGCGCCGTATAGAAACAGTCTTACTTACTTACTTACTTATGTTACACAGCGTGGGCTGACAGGTGCTTCTTTGTGCAGATTGGTGACATAATGATATTGTTTTTACCATGGTAGCACACTTTCATTATTGCTGGGGAAATTATGTCCGCATTGGCATCACTTCCTCCAGCTTCGCTGATTGCAGGGACGCCAATGATACCACCCACGGAATGAATCTCTTCAGATCCAGCCACATTGCTCTAAGCCAAGTGACGATGGTCACATCTGCCAACTGAACACTGAAGGGCTATCAGCAACTCGTTGCAACCTTGTCACATCCACAGCAAAGCATTGGTCTGATATGACCTTATCAGCCACACTGAGATTCACACCCATTGATCAGACTTGCTGATGACGGCCTTCGACATTCTTCCGTTGCATTGACAGCACGGTTATGTGCTTAAGAGACATGTGATCAAAGCACCTGTGAAATATTTAGCTCTTTTTAATATATATGTCAGCAGTTATTTCAAACTTCTGTTGTTGTTTATGCATGTTTATTTTGTGATATGCATCCAAAGAATCTCTTCTGTAAGAATTCTTCATACTTCACCTGGCTATGTTAGGTGGTCTTGATCCGTAGTTTTTGCCTGGGATGTCAGAGGGTGACACCCCAGGGTGGTGTATGGATGGCTTTGTGGTGTAGAACTCCAGATTGGTGGTGAGGATGCAGATTTTATAATGTAGTTACACATCTGCTCAACCTATTGCTGCGTTTGCATATCATCCTAGATATTAATAGTAGTTTAATTTTAATTTCAGTTAGTACATGTACATATTGGGATAAATATTTGTGGAGAGGTGCAGTAGCAGAAGCTATAAGTAATGGCTGTGATCAGCTGTTACAGCGGTGTAGCGAGTAGTGTCGCTAATATTTTCTACGTTGTTGCAGTTTGTGTCACGTGGTTCCTGGTTTGGCGAAGTTGCTGTTGCCTCGAATCAACCCGTTTGCACTCATTTCCTGTGGTGGAGCCATGGCCCTGGTCGTCACTTACATACTCATAGACATGAGGTATGTCCATTGTGTAAAATAGGTCTGTGTATAGGAGTTACTGAAGGCAACAGACAGTCTGAAAATAGATGACTGCATTCATTGTTAATAATTTGTATTAACAGCATGTCACTTTAAAATATGTTGGTGTATTTAAAAAGGTAAAAAGTAGACTCGCATTTGATACAAGCATTGGGGCTGTAGATGATCCCACTCTCTAGGCTGTCGGCTCGCAGATAATGTTACTGATAAACATGGTAAATGGTAATAGGCTGCCATTACTTCTACCAGACCTGCCGTTACATTCCTAGCTGCAGAGCATCACTGCCCTTTGACCAGTACCAAATAATATGGCTTGTTGATAGACACATACATATGTGAACTTCATGTCCTCTTGATCAGAAGTCTGATTTTTCTACACATTATACCACTGTGCCACGTAGTTTATTCGTAAGCTACATACGTTAATAAGGAGACCGGTCTGTTTTGCTGGCCACATTACTGATCAGCTTGTAGTGAACCGGTAGCTCACATTATTCCACTGCCTTTGTTGCCATGACATTTAGTGTTTGGTTTTTGTCATGTATTAGCCAAGCCCATTTCGGTGCATTGTCACTATCATTGCAGCTGATTAACTGGAAAAATTTGTTTCTGAAATGACCTATTATTATTATTATTAGTTGAATGGGACATAAAACTCTGCCCACTGAGTTTAGTACAGCAGTGTGTTTAGTTGTGCTTTTCATGTTTCTTTGTAGGAACTACTATGCGGTGGACACATGGGCGGCAGTGTGGATAGCGTTAATGACATGTGGTACAATGTTTCCAATGAGTGTCTTCAGTGGAAAGATCCTGCTTCAGGTGATAATGGTCATGTGAAGCTTGAAAACTAATTGCTAACTCATATGAATTTAATGATTATCTAATGCCACAGTTCTTATCCTGGGGGATATGACCTTTATGGGCGTCATTTGGAGTTTTTCAGGGGTTGATGAGAAGGTAGAAAGAATTTGTTATTCCTCACACCCACCTCTGTCTCAGGCAAGGAGTTTTCCAGGGAGTCGTGGGATTAAAAAGTTAAGAACTGTTGAGAGATTTGTGTATAAGAGTTACTGACAGCACCAGACAGTCTGCAAATAGATGACTGCATTCACTGTTATAATCTGTATTTACAGCATGCCACTGTTTGAAGCTGAAATCTGCCAACACTGGTAAACTTGTAGGCTCGTGGTTCTTAACCAGTTCTAGTTACTGCAGCCCTTCAACTTATTCATGAAACCTTCTCAACCCCGTCTAAATTACCTGTCCAGTATCTACTGATGACAGTTATGTATGTCGAGCAACTAACAGTGGTCACTGATAATTACATTTAAAATAAAAATCTGCTCTAGTGTCCATGCTTGTATCAACAGCAATAATTTATAGCACATTTTTTTACTGTGAACTGTATTTCTCGCAGACAACACCTTCGCACATTATTGGTCAGCTGGACAAATGCATTCGAGAAGCTTCAACTCTTGATGGCGTGCTGGAGTTTAGACACGAACATTTCTGGACTGTTGCATTCGGGATGATGGTGAGACATTCTGTTTTTCAACTTACCAGCTTCAAAATGTTCTCACCGGTTTTGTGTTATATTAACGTCCCAGCTACATGTGTCAAGCATTTAACATGCAGTACTAACGTGATTGTGCCTTTTATCAACATGTGACAGCTGACTGCATTCCATTTGCTGGCATAGTTCATTGGCAAAATGTATACACGTTTTCAAATAAAGCCTTGCTAGCTGTAGTGTACTGTCATGGAGAACTGCTTTTGGGCATGGCAGTATTAAATTGCTTCTGATGTAAGCATATGCAAGCACGACTTTAAATTGTAGACATTGCAGACAATGAGATATTGCAATATTGCAAGTTTTTCATACCCTCTTACAGTTCCATTTCTCAGTGTGTTTCAGTGCTGAGTTTTTACACAGTGTGTTGTACATTATGAACATGTGTTTGATTACCAGGCTGGTTCGGTACACGTGAGAGTCCGCCGAGATGCTGATGAACAGATGGTGCTGGCACACGTCTATCATCGGCTTTCGAATCTTGTCTCTGTCTTGACCATCCAGATTTTCAAAGATGACTGGTCGCGACCATCTGCATTCCAGATACTTGGCGACACCCGCTTGCTGTCAAAGGCAACTGAAGCCAGACCAAGTCTGCCAGCATCCGCGGTTTCTGGCATTACAAATTTGAGCACTCAGCCTTACTTGACTGGAACACAGCTTATCGGCTCTGCATCTTACAGGGCTGCTGCTGGACCTTTTATGACGGGCAGTGAACGGTCTGAAGCTAGGCATTTTATCGGCAGACATGCTGTGCCTGGATCTGTATTATCACATGCTGGTGTACGATTTCCACCAATTCCGCACTATACCGATGTTTCTAGTCTGAGTGCAAAATATTCAGAAAGTGGGTCTGTACAGGGATATGTTGGCACCAACTTACAGTCTGTTCCTGCAGAACCTGCTGTGAAGGTTCCGCCAGACACGCATAAGCACAAGTGATCTGGTGACACGATGTTATATGTATACAGTGTTCATAACTGGATATGGGCTGTCTCGTCTTTTTAATGTGGCATCATTGATTTCATTGATAATAACACATACTAATTGTGTCTGCATTGGAGATGCAGACATTATTATTCTAACACCAGACTTCGTGCTCACTTCTCGCTGGAAACAGGCGTGATCAAATTGAAGCTTTAACACAACTTGCAGAATGGTGTCAATTTGTGGTTGATTACTTTTTCAGTATTCTGACCCAAGGTTACGAAATTACACCCCTTTGAAACGAAATTACACTATAAGTTCCACCTGGTGAATTGATATATAAATAATTGTATCACCTGTCCAGCCTGCACTTGTTAACATAAATCTAGTTTATTGGTATTATATGCTAATGAGATTTTTTTTCATGAAAGATCATTTAAGGACACGCTGTAAGGACAGAGCATCGTGTTCTATTAAAGCAGAATCAATTAATGTACCAACTGCCATGTTTTCTTTGTCAAAAAAGAAGTTCATGTTAACACTGCTGAAAACACGTTGTGTTAGATGTGCAAGATGCTGGAGTACTGGTACTGTTTTCTTTGTTAAAAATTAAATGTTTTTTAAAACCATGTCACAAGACTGTACATATCACTTTGCATGGCTACACAGTTTCTTCTTGCAGACACAAGGTGTGAGTTCACCTTACGGAGGTTTTGCATTTGTAATGGTCAAGGAGAGAGATGATTTGCTTGCAGTGGTTCCACAGCTCTGTTGTTGCTAGAATAATCTGTGATTTGGGATCCAGTGTGTAACACAATTGTTTTCGCACTACATGCATTTGTGGTTTTATATAGTTTGCACAAGATCCAGTTCCACTTTAATAGGCTCACAGAACAAAAATTCTTCTCTCTGCTATGATGAGCGAGATCCACTGCAAGCATGACTGCATATAGTTAGCCATGAAGATGCTCACATTATATACATTATAAGGTAACTGAACAATTGCTGCAGACTTTCTGTAAACTGCAGCCAAAGCTGCCCTATCAGCCATTTTTGAACCATCAGTGTATGTCTGATCAAGTTACTATAGTAGTCACGGAGTCTGCAGAATCACTGGATACAGTAACTGCAGAGTATCAGCCAGACAGCACAATCTGGATGGGCTTTAACCAGTCTTCATTGGTGGCAGAAACGTTTACATGTATACACATGAAAAATGTACTGACTGGCCCAAAACAGTGAGAATCCCCAGAGTTTTGTTTATTCATAACCATATATTGCTCAAAAGCACTCTAAAAGAAGTCTGAAATGTTGTATAAGGTTTCGAACTAAGTCGATAAATGTATCCGTCATGGTCATGACGTAGGCTTATACGTGTGAATTTCACGAGTGCTTTTATGACTGTGTGGCATGTCGTCCTTAACATTTCTTCTGCCTGCTCGATGATGGCATGCAGATGTTCCTAACCTAAGACATCTGATACCACATTGTTTCAGATTTCATCATTATCAACGTGTTTCAGCAATCTAGAGATACTAGCCAGGTATCAGTGATTATTACGAAACTCACTCCGTAATCATCTAACACCACATTTTGTCTGTGCAAACTTGTAACTAGAATTAGACTGTCTTTTGTTTCTTCGACCCATATCATAATGGAGAGCAGCAGTTTCGCTGTTTTACCAAATAAAACTGCAAAATTATGTTATTAAATAAAACGAACTCTGACATACATATTACGTCATGTGACGTCATTAACAGTATAAATCAATAAAGTTTAAATGTGTTAAATCGACAATCAAGGAGTCGTAAATGACCAGGTTCTCACTTATTTTGTGCCACTCTGTACATAAAACTCACTTCACATTACTATATACATAATATTATTAGTACAATGACACACTGAGTAGTGCATTCAGTGCTGCTTCTCAGAGATTCACCAGCATATTTCAGCACAGGGTATGCAAACCCAGATTTACGTAACCCGAGATGCCTGCTGATTTTCAAACCGGGGTTGTGCACAGCTCTAAATTCGGGTTTGCTGTGTGTTATAAAACATTAATTTTGAGGCACAAAGTTACGAAAAAAGGATGATTACATTCAACAAAACTAGTGTAGAATATTACTGCCAATTTTAGCCAAGGGAAATATGAAATTTTGGCATTGCTGTGAATGTGATGTTTTGGCACTGCTGAGAGCCAGAGACTTGCTCTGCATGCTTATTTGTTTTGGTACATGACAGTGTCACATATTTTTCACATATGATCAGCTTTTTATCAGCAATCTACTTACTTGTTGCTGTTAATCTGGTACCCCAAAGGTACCGGCACCCAGGGCATCATGATGGCTGTCAAACCTGTAAACCCAGATTTGGAAAACCTGTGTGTTTGCATCCCCTAGTGTACAACTGGCATAAAATGTGCGCATGTATGTGTGTATGTGTGTGTGGTAATGGCACAGGGTTTAACATTCTACCACATGTTAATATTTGTGCTCATGACAGCTTTACAGACAAGATGCTCAGCTATCGCAGAAAGACTGCGCTGCAGGGTGCGTTATAGTTTTCGCCAAAAGTAGAAGACTGGAACTGGGAGACAATATTTGACAGACATTATAGGTCTATCTTCAACCACTGTGATATAATCGGCCTGAAAATCTGT
>Ga0049105_1001470_pt1 | contig 10501 bp, 7 predicted proteins | sample WorMetvaBAHAMAS1_FD_61260 | JGI IMG/M metagenome (GOLD analysis project Ga0049105, IMG submission 61260) | Worm MetaG Olavius vacuus BAHAMAS.1 | ecosystem: Host-associated > Annelida > Digestive system > Unclassified | place: Germany: Marburg | collected 2013-04-09 | reverse complement strand
TTGTATACATGTGAAGTTTATACCATTGTCTGAGAGAACCTGCCATTTGCAGAGATGTGTCATGGTTGCTGTTTTCATGATTTGTTTTGTTGCTGTGTGTATCTGTTCTGTTATAGATTCAGCAACACACCGTCAGTCATCACAGTTATTCAAGGCATCTGATAACAGTGATAATGTTGCTAAGGTATCAATACTGTGTCATTTGTGCACTAAAGTATGTTTTATACTCTGACTCAAAATAAATGTCACTGTTTCTTATTTGTAATTTCTTTGTTAGATGTGTTTGGCCTGAATTTGCAACGAAACATATTTACAGCCCACTACACTAGAGATGGGCCAAATGTCAGATTATGACTTTTGACCGTAACATGGCAAGACTGACCGGCGAACTTTCCCTGTCCTGCACTCGACCTGCATCTGACGAGGGACCAGTTATATGAGTAAATAGTCCGCTGCAGGTCAGCCAACTAGGCCAACTCAGCCTTTCATCCTTTCGGGGTCGATAAATTGAGTAGTAAGCTGCAATCGGATGTCCACTTTGGTGGCGCCTTCTGGTGAATGCTTACGGGGTGAAGGCCTCGTGTGGTTGTTTGGGGCAGTGGTGTGTTCGCTAGCTGCTGTTGCGGGTCCAATTGTTCATTAGCACGTTCAATGGATGGCCGCATTAGCGGAAGCCGAAGGTTTGGGCACGCTCACCGAACGAGTGCTGAACTTTGGCCGAATGTTGTGTGCTAAGATGAAACAACATCTTTTACTGGTGAGCACACTGAGCAGCTAGAAAATGTCGTAGGAAGTAAGCATGTGAACACGCACGCATCGTCTGAGATGGCAAACTACATAGAAAAACTACAGCGTATCATCTACGAACAAAAGTAATTAGCAAGTTAATGTTATTCACCAAACTTACAGGTGGACCATTTCTTCAAGGACGGTTTTTTAAATTTGCAGAGTTTGTGGTTTTTAGAAAGTACATCTTATTACTAAACTGCGAGTGCGAGTGTTTATTGAACAAGTCAGGTTAGCAAATTGTGAAATTGTTAGACGTACAAGGCATAGTTCCTACACAAAACAAGTGTGGTGGGCGGTAAATATGTGTTTTGCTGCAAATTCCCCCGGGTATGTTTCTGCAAAAATTAACAAAATAGGGTAACATCTGATAAATTCATCACATATGTAAAAGGGTAACAATTATTCTGAGATGCAGTTTACAGTTAATTTGGTGTTTGTTATTTAATATGTAACAGCTGTGATTTGCTTTACCTGTCTTTATAATTGAAGAACTATGTTAACTGCACCACGTCTGCTATGTTGTTACTGAAACTTCTGAAACTTGTTGCTCTCAGTTCTCGTGTGTGTGTGATTACATTATCATATCACAAATGCATTACAGATTAGACCAAGTTGATGATTGTGAAGATGGCAAAGGTGATGAAGATGGTGATGATAGTCATGATGAAATTATTACACATATTCTAATTAAGCACTACAGTGAAATTTTGGCCATGTTATGGTTGTGTAATGACAGCATTTTTATCAACTGGCATGTGTGTTGGAAAAGGCTATGTAAAAGGAAAATTAACAGATTAATTGTTATTGAGACTTTGCTTGATAGTGCTTTTTACGCTGTAGGGAAAACTGACAGTGTTAGAGCTAGGTCTAGCGAATAACTAGATGAACATCTGATGTGTAAACAGGAGAAAACAGCGTCCGAAGGGAAATTGCCGAGCCTGGCTGAGATGTTCCGTCGTGCTGACGATGAGTGGACTTGTGATGTATGTATGATCACTAACAAACTGACAGCTACTGAGTGTGTAGCGTGTGCTGCACGACCACCTGCCAGCCAACATCAAGGTTTGATTTGCTGATCTTTTCATTGCTAGTAACTGAGTAAGTATACATAATATGTTGTTGAGAGTCATTGGAGTTGCTGTAACTGACCCTGACAGGCTGTGATATGTGGATGTTGCTGAATCATCAACTGTCACTGTTGCAGTGTTCGGTGGGCAGAAGCAGTGATAACTGCTGCTCATAGGAAATGCGCCATGCATTATTACACTATTTGCAATCAAACTGAGTGATACAAAACAGCAGCTCCTTGCACCAATAGAAGAGTTTACTGTTTGATACTATGAGTCAAAAAACCTGCCACTATACATTTATCAATAACTTTACAATTGCTTTTCTATTTTCAGAATTTTTTACTGTCATATTATCCATGAAATTTTCAACAAAACCCATGCTACATTTCCGTTACACCTTAAATGTGTCACTGTGCTACCTTGTGAAACTTAAAATTTAACCATTTTCAGTTACAGGTTTCACAAAACGCTACCTAAAAATCATTATTTTATTTTTTAATGTAATTCTACTTTAATGAGTTACCATTTCTGGTTTACGTAGTCCTGAGAATGAGCACGTCTGTGCAACAGTTGCAATGAGACAGGTTGCACCAGAGCATCTCAAGCGGACACGTTTGACCTTCAGTGCAAGTCAGTGATGGTGTCCATGGTCGTGTCCAGCTTAGGGGTGAATGAACCTGATATTCATTGATCCTGGAGTGAAGATCAATGTGCTGCTTAGGGGTGAATGAACCTGCTATTCATTGATCCTGGAGTGAAGATCAATGTGCTGCTTAGGGGTGAATGAACCTGATATTCATTGATCCTGAAGTGAAGATCAATGTGCTGCTTAGGGGTGAATGAACCTGATATTCATTGATCCTGGAGTGAAGATCAATGTGCTGCTTAGGGGTGAATGAACCTCATATTCATTGATCCTGGAGTGAAGATCAGTGTGCAGCTTTGAATGAACCTGATATTCATTGATCCTGGAGTGAAGATCAATGGTACATACTACTCCAAGGTGCTTCTGACTCAGAAATTACTGCCTGTCATGTGTGAGATAAGTTCTTTATCTTTCAGCAAGACTGCTCACCGAGCATGCAAGATGATCAGCCTTGAGAGCTCGTTAGTGACAGAACTGTGGAAATTGGCCAACATTTGTCAAAGTTATAAGTGAATGTGAAGTGGCGTGTTGTTTAATGCCTTCTTCACTGTTAGAATGGTGCTGGAGGCATTCTGTTTTCAAGCTGTCTGTGTGTGCATGCATGCTGAAAGATGGCTACACATAAGCACTTAGGGAGGCATTTTCTCAACTATCTCAAGAATGCGTGAATATATTTTAATGAAACTTATCACTATTATTGTCACATCCACATGACATGATAACATTTCAAGGTCATGGGTTCAGATGTCAAGGTCACAAGCAACATTTTTCTGAAACTGCACTTCTCTGATGGAGTCAGACCAATGGACGGTTCCCATTGCAGACCATCTAGTTTCACTCAGTGTTCCTGGTGATCCAGCTGCAATAGACCACTTTTGAAAAGTTTTTAAATCCTGTACATTATGACATTGAGACATTTCATACGTCAAAATATTCTATAATCCATCTGGAATAAGACCGGTGTTTTGAATTAATGTCACCAGTTCAGTGACAGTACTACACTGAAACTAACAGTTAATTTAGGCAATGTCATTCAGTTTTTATGTACGTTTTCACTTGAAATTCACATTCAACCGTGATTATGAACATCTATCAGTCGAACTGGAATTCAGAAGTCAGCATGTCTATTGTGTGCCATAATCACCATGGCCAGGCTTCATCCTTTGATCTGTCTCTTTATCGTGTCTTTGTCTTTTGATCACTCTGTGTGTAAATGCACTTCAGATATTAAATGTTTCGGATCTTTTGACTCTGCAGTTTCTGTTGCAAAGTTGCCCACACTAGGAACTCCACTGGTTTGAGGTCTGAGCTACTCAGTGGATAGTATTGTGGTTCGATGAACTGTGGCAGATGGGAGCACATGTGACGTGGGTGATGATTTTGTATTTTTATTTTAGTATTCTTTTACTGAACTTGAGGCAAAAAATATTTAAATGTGGTGACATGCAGAACACTACTCGTATTCCATATTAAAAAAAACAGAACATTTTGATATTTGAAATGCTTTTCTACATTGTTATGTGCATGAGCAAACTTTTGAAATTTGTCTAGTTTTTGCGTGGCACTGTATACGTATATTTCTTTTGAATGATTTCATTACAAGGAAATTATCAAGACAAAGTGAAGGACTGCAAAACACATTGGTGCCACTATCTTAGCCATTATGCTGCAGACAAGCAAAAACATGATTGTAGTATGTAGGTGGATAAAATACTTGTCATTAACTTCATGTCTCAGTATGGACATAACAGAAAATTGTTAGATGTGCACATGTTGTAGGAAGTGCTGTGTCATCCAGTTTGTCATCTTCTGTCTCATCTACTGTCCCTGCTCATGAGAAGCCACTGTTGACCTTCAGTGCCGGCTCAGACAACGTTTTGGCCTTGTCAGCTATACAGACAGTGAAGCCGCCATTTAACACTGGTTCTTCTTGGAATGTGAGTGGAGGCTTTAAGTTTGGTTCTGTGATGCCGCAGCCACTAAGCACCACAACTACACCTAGTTCAACATGTGGCCAGCAGCCGACATACTCAAGCAATGCTGCTGTCGATGGAGGATTCAGCGTTGTGACTGTGGCGAGTGACAGCACAACATTGGCACATTCTGCTGGTAGCAGTGCTCTGGTTAGCACCACAGCTTTATGGCAGTGCATGCCAGTTGCTGCTAGCCCTGCTGCTGCTGCTGCCGTAAGCCATTGTGAGAATGCTGTTGTGACATGCAGTGATCGGCCACTGATGTCAAGTTGTGTTGATGCTGTGTCTGCACGTGGACTGTCATCACATGCAGCGGCGTATGACAACAGCAAGTTCGTCAGTGTTGCTGTGACAGCATCACATACGTTGCTTGCTTCATCACCACCGACAACATTCACTCAGCATCCATCATCACTCTTTGCCTTTGGACAAGCAACATTTGCTCAGACCTCCAGCAGACCACTTGGTGTCCCGTCAACCTGTACATCACAGTTCAAGGCACAATCATCTACTGGTCTGTAGTTCTGTTGCTTGCATTGAAAATGTGATAGTCATACTTGTAAATAGTCATGTTATGTTGGTCTTATTAACTGACTGTGTCTTAAGGCTGCCAACTGAGTACCAGCTATGATAGACAGGAATTCTGCTGATACACTTTTTTCATTCATGGATAAAGATGGGGAATGCTGTTAAAGCTGTTAGATCATGTGATGTTGTATGCCATGTTTTAAAAAGTACTAAAACCATTGCTCAGTAACTGCTCACTCTGATTGCCTGTTTGTGACAACAACACAGCAGAGGTTTTGCAGTTAACGTAGTTCTTCCATTGTAAGACAGGTGAAGCAAGTTGCAGCTGTTACATATTAAATAATAAGAAACATCACATTTCATACTTTTATAATGCACTCTTAGAACAACACCTGCTACATCAAGCGTGTTGGCCATTGGTCAACTGCATCATCATCAGTCAGCGACTGTCACAGGCTGCACCACAGCTGCGCGATGTGCGTGGTTTGCTGCTTCCCGTAAAACGATCAAGCGAACCAGCTTCTTGCAATTTTCTTATCAAATTTTCTATTCTTCTTCATTTCGAGTTCTTATCAAGAAATTCCCGAATCAGTTGCCAAGCACCATAGCCTTTTGGTTCCCATAACTTTTTAATCAGTATCATCTCTTCTTCAGTATTTTTGAAAAATTAACCAGTTATTTACTGAAGTTTACATCACAGATAAATTAAGTATTCATTCCTGTTTCAAGATATGTAAAAGTTAGTAAAATTCATCAAGGTTTTCGAGAGTTGTGATTACAAATGTATTGCCATCTTTTGTATGGTTAGCAGTAGACCAACAGTGCAGTGCGAAAGACTGCATCAGATGTTCATATGAAAACTGTCTGCCTCTGGCCCTGGCCCTGACCCTCAGCCTGACTCGCCGCTTGTCAATGACAGTGTGTTATTCCTAATTAAATGTCAGTGTGATGTCTCTTCAACTCATCCACATCTCATATAGACTGTTGACAGATCTTGATAGATTTTCTTCTGTAGCAATGCAAAGATCTTGTAATCCACAGGATACCACAGATTGGGTGCTGTGATGAAGTCCAGCATCTCTCGACAAAGCAGTTCAGCAGTTGTGCTTGCACAGTGCTCTGCCGTGCTGTATTGTTGAAACTTAAGCTGGTTCTCACTTTTTAATTTTATAAAAATGTGAAACATGCATATAATGGGAATTTTGAAGTGTACATGTGCCGAAAATTATCGGCATAGAGGACATTGCAAGAATAAAACAGTGCATTTTTGTATCACATGGTAGATAAGTTAGCTTAACATGTTTCCAATAATTGATTAATTGTTTATTTACAGCAGTGTCTACATCAGTACCAGCGGGAATCATGAGCACCGGCAGCAGTTTCTCATTTGCTCCAGCAGCAACATCAGTACCAACTGGTGTCACAAGCAGCGGTAGCGGTTTCTCGTTCACGCCAACAGCAACATCAGTACCAACTTGCATCGTCAGCACTGGCAGCGGTTTCTCATTCGCTCCAGCAGCAACATCAGTACCAACTGGCGTCATGAGCAGCGGCCTTGGTTTCTCATTCGCTCCAACAGCAACATCAGTACCAACTGGCATCACAAGCAGCAGTCTGGGTTTCTCATTCACGCCAACAGCAACATCAGTACCAACTGGCAGCAGTTTCTCATTCGCTCCAGCAGCAACATCAGTACCAACTGGCATCATGAGCAGCGGCCTTGGTTTCTCGTTTACGCCAACAGCAACATCAGTACCAACTGGCATCATGAGCAGCGGCAGTGGCTTCTTGTTCACACCAACAGCAACATCAGTACCAACTGGCATCATGAGCAGCGGCAGTGGCTTCTCGTTCACACCAACAGCAACATCAGTACCAACTGGCATCATGAGCAGCAGTCTCGGTTTCTCATTCGCTCCAGCAGCAACATCAGTACCAACTGGCATCACAAGCAGCAGCAGTGGTTTCTCATTCACGCCAACAGTATCAACTGTAAGCAGCTCCAGTCAGCCCATGTTTCCTGCACCAGTTTTCGGTTTTGTATCTGGCTTGACAACAAAATCGTCACCGTCGTCAGCTGTCGTCTGTGGATCATCAGTAAACACAATGACAAGTGCTTCAGTGTTCGGTCCTGCAGCAGGTTCAACTCAGGCTCACTCAAACAACGTGTCAGCATTCGGCATGTCTTCATTTGGCAGTAATGTTACCACTGCCACAACTGAATCCATTCAGCCAATTCAGCCGACACATTCTGGAGTTTTCAATCAGGGTGTAGCTGTGCCATCATTTGGATTTGGAGCATCAACTTCTGCAGTGTTCAGTTTTCAGCCAACACAGTCAGTGTTTGGACAGTCAGCAGCAACATGTAGTCAGCCAGCTACATTACAGCCAAACACTTTCTCATTTGCTGCAGCTAGTAACAACCCATTTGTATTTGGAGCACAACAGTCAGCTCCATCTACCACTGCTGTCTTTAGTTTGGGAAAAAGAACAAATGTTGATGGTATTGGTGGAGATGGAAACAAACGACAAGCTACAGGTTTCTGCAGTATATTTTGCTTTGAATTCTTATTTTAATATGAATTGATAAATATTGATTTCTGCTTGATTTGAATATCTGGTGCATAAAATATCGCTGGATCTAGATTTTCACTGGATTAGATTTTCGTTTAGCAAAAATGAAGTCAAAATCAGTTATAAAATTGACTTGTTTTAATACAAGTATGATGCGTAATAAATGCACATTAGTACTATCATAGCAACAACTCGAGAGTCTAGAATGAGTTTAGCATATGATGTCTCTATAGTGAAATAGTCAAAATATCAGCTCTGGTTGTCAACATTTTCTGCATTGCCTGGTGATAGGCCAGTGCAATGTCAGCATGCACCACTGTGAGTGCGTAGTGCTATGCGAGGCCAACAGCCTTCTGAAAGATAGTTGCTTAGCTCCGCTAGACAACATCCAAGTTATGGTGATTGTCTGGAGGTTAAGAGGGAATATTATCAGAAATGCTCCGTGCTGGGTTGTGTGACAATGTTCACAGTCAGCAGCACACTCATGTGAGCAGATCTTACAGGTCTAGCAGATTGGGTTTGTCACATTGGGACCCTTATGCCATGCATAGAGGTGGTTGCCTAGAGTTGTATTATTGTAACATGGTGGAGTGGTGCTGGTGGGATTCAGGCGTTATCTGAAAGACCAACTGGTTTCCTTCAGTGCTTTGACACTGTTGGTTTGGTCATATGACCTGTAAAAATCGTCCCTGATATGACGTATAATGTGTTTGGAGGCATGTTAAACCTTGCTCAATCAATCATTGTCTTTTGCCAATTCACTTCCAATCCAAGTGGGGCAGCTTCCTCTTGCTAGACCTTAAGAACAGGAGGAACAAGAAGTTCCATCATCTCGGCAAGGAGAGACATTTGAATATTTCCCACGGTGCTAAAACATCAGTCTTTGCTGCATCTGTTTACAAGTGATTCTTAATCATTAATTATTGGCATTACAGGACTGAGCAGTTGTCTCATTCATACTGATTCCACTTTTATCAGCAGATCATTCATTCTGTTGTATTGTCAAGTAGTGTCTGCTATTAACTGCCCAGCAGTTATTGCTAACTCACCAAAGCATGCCCGAAATTTAAGAAAGTACCCATTCAGGCATGATTCACTATTCATCTGAAGCCAGACACTGCTGGATAGTAGAAATCCCACTGAATTCAAATAGCAAAATATCGGTCATCCACACAATCTACACATATCTAATCTTTCTATGCACTGTTGTTGTGTTACAGTATGTTTGGTTACTGAAAGGTTAATATCATTAACAACAGTGCTACAGAGGGGTGTTAGTTCCAGTTGTAGCCATGTCAACTGTTACTCGTACCATGATGTAGGGTTAGGTTTAGTGTTGAGTTACAGTTAGGCTTGTGGCATGGCGTGGTGGTGATTAGGACGTTGGATTGAGAACCAAAAGTTGCAGGTTTGACTCCCGGCTATCTATCACATAACAACTCTAGGCAAGTTGTTTACATACATTGCCCCTGTCACTGAGTAGTGTGATTCATACCAGCCCAGCTGAAGGAAGGTGATGTTAAACCACTGGGAAGGTGTGAGGTCTTTGGAAGGATATAAGATAGGATATGTCATTGCCAACGCAACCAATGATGGACAGTGTGTATAAATGCGTTATTGTATGTTATGAACTTGGCATATAAATGCCATAGATGCTGAGAAATATTTATGACATATTTTTAACTGCATGTTAATATAGCTAGTGCACTTGTAGGTATTGGAAGCATTGGTGGAGTTGCTGTGTGTCAGGCATCTGCTGCCATGCAGCCGACATTTGCATTCAGTTCAGCTAATTCCAACACTCTTGTATTTGGTGGGAATGTTCAGTCGTCGGTGGCCAACTCTGCTGTTGCCTCAGCACCATGGAATGTTCAGGTTGTTTGCCATTTCTGCATGCGAGTGAATAAAAGTATGCTGTATTTAGCAAGTATTAGTTGTGATTTTAATGGAGGTTTGTGTGTGACATGTGCGTTTATGTTGCTGGGACGTAAAGTGTTGCACCCTGTCCCTCTGTACATCGTTTCTCTGCTTCTCTATAACTCATTATCAGAAAGTCACAGAAAGTTCACTATGATGTGTAACTTGCTACGCCATTTTGATGTCAAAGATCAGAGTCATGAAGCCTCACAAAGCTTATGCATTATTATTATTGTAATTTTGTTTGCTACTCAGCTGCATTTATTGTGTCTTATGCATACACTTGGCAGTGTTTGCAAAACAATTTTGCTGAGTAACTGTGTAAAAGTTCTAAGTACACATCACTATCAAAACATGTATGAGCTGTGGCTGTTGCCTTTTGCCATTGTAATAGCTTATTCCATGTTGAAGTGGTTTAACATAGTGTAAAGTGTTTTTACTATGTTATACCCCATTATTCTAGTTTTCTTAAACAAAGTGTTATGCAGAAATTCCAGTGGAGTCACTCTCTTCTGGGATATCACAACAGCAATGCAAGATGAGCGTGCTGTGCATGTCATTTAGGTCCCAAGCCACCCTTCTGAGTTGTGGCCCATTGAGTCTGTCAGCCTGCCATGGACAACTTACATCCAGTCACAGCTTGTGATTGTGGTGCAGTGCAACATTGTCATTTCATACATGTTCTGCTGAAGAGCTATGTACTAGAAAGTGACACAGGGGCAACTGTTCATCCCACTTGTCCCCATCCCCACACTACTTCCCCATTCCCATGCATCCTTGTTGCATTTATCCCCACTCTGTCCCACATTAGTCATTCCCATCCCTCACCATTCCCACAATATACAGTTGCACACAAACAGTATATTGTAACATTTTAAAGTACTTTTTTGTGTCACTCTCATTGTTCATAACTTCAGTCCATGGACAGACAGTGAAGTTTGTTGTTGTTGTTGTTGTTGTTGTTGTTGTTGTTGTTGTTGTTGTTGTTGTTGTTGTGGTGGTGG
>Ga0049105_1001469_pt1 | contig 10507 bp, 9 predicted proteins | sample WorMetvaBAHAMAS1_FD_61260 | JGI IMG/M metagenome (GOLD analysis project Ga0049105, IMG submission 61260) | Worm MetaG Olavius vacuus BAHAMAS.1 | ecosystem: Host-associated > Annelida > Digestive system > Unclassified | place: Germany: Marburg | collected 2013-04-09 | reverse complement strand
GAGTGGGGGGGCGTGGCCCCCCCTGACCCCTCCCCCCCTTAGAACCGCCACTGGGTACTAGAGAAATAGCAGTTTACGGTAAGTAATACTGTCGTGTTTGCCGGCTTACTTTGGAAGTTGTTGTTCAGTTTCGCCCGAGTGGCATACGACCTTGCTGGGCACGTTCTTGTAGTTGGAAGGTTCGGCGGCATCAGCCAGCCCAGCGGCGTTGAGCAGCCCGAAGCCGAACCTCTTGTTAACCCAGTAGCCGGCGGCATTCATGCTCCAGCCGGGATTGTCACTGAGCGGTGATGGCTCCGAGGTCCATGCTACCAGATGCTGAACGTCACGCCACGTCAACTCGCCGCTGTCACAGTCGCACATAATATGCAGATGATGTTCGTGGAGAAACGGAATAAGAATATGTTACCGTTAACAAAGTATATACTTTCAGATTCAAAAGAATAGCGGATGATCAAAGTTGAACAATACCGAGTCTCTGCGAAACTGTCAAAACTGTGGTTTGCTACGGAATGCTAATATGAACAGGTACGGTGATAAACGATGAGAAATTGTGCCTGGGGCGTAGGGACACAAGACGGTAGCAGCGCTTATCAGCACTTCCTTAGCCTCAGCCAGACACAGCTGAGGCTGCAACAGCAAGGACTTTGCAGCTTTCCAAATTACTTGGTGTTTGGTTTTAGAGAAAATGCGGTGCAAAAAATTGTCCACAAGTTTTCTTACGCAGCGGCGACCTAAGTAAGTAAGTAAGTAAGTAAGTACTTTATTAAACATATGACAAACGCACATGCGACATAGAATAAAATGCAAGAAAGAAAACAAAAACTGATTATACGAAGAGTTACATATGCAGTAGAGTAGAAAATGGAGGCGAACTAACACCATGGAGGCGAAAGATCTCACCTGCGTGAGTTCTCGTACAAACACTGTAAATTACACAACGTTGGGCCCAGTTAGCACCTCGTACTAACAGTAGGAAATTGCTGTTCAGAATCTGACGTAATTTAATCAAAGTATGTGGTGGTGTATAGGTAGTAAATTAATTAGCCCAGTAAATCATCATCATTTTATTTAAATCAGGCAACATGGCCCATAAACATAAACAAGAGACATACAGACAGACAGATAGACAGTATAAGTAAAGGAAAGAAAAAAAGCAATACAAGATGGTACACGGCGGCTTCGTTTCACATGACGCCGACGATTTATATCAGTGAAAATTAGTATTGGTAGTTCAGCTGTGAGAATTTAGTTGAAAAGTGACAATGCAAGTTTGAAGCTCACTTGAGCTGCAGGAGCAGCGCGACAATTCCTGCAGCGAGCGGTGCTGAAGCTGACGTTCCTGAATGAGCGCTGGTGCACGTGTTGTGCAAGTCCGTTGTCGTCTAATTAACAACGCAAACTTCGCTCGATAAATACACAGACTAGAACACAGTAATATGTCACACTAATTAATCCAGTCATACTTTTAATTCTGTTAGTAATGTGCTCCTGAGGACGAGTTGTACCACATGCAACGGCAAACAAGGAGTTGGTTTCCCCCACTTCACCAGAAACTCGCTTGCAGTAAACAACTTCCAGTAAAAATTTTAGATTTTTTTGCAACAAATTGGAAAAATTTTCACGGAAATATACTTAGCATAAGCGAAAATGTTGTAAAAAGTTTTAGCTACATTTTTTGACTCACAGTGTACATGTGTTTGGGCCACTGACAGTGTAAAAAGCGAGTATTGCCGAACTACGGCATTATGCTCCATGACATGACATTGCGTTAAATTAATTTATTTTTGTTGTTGCCACAACAGGTTTAGACGAAACACGTGACTCCTTCACTCTTCTACCCACCAAGCTGTGTTCACCGACTCTCGTACTGTTTTTTTTTCGGATTTTTTTGCCATCTGTGTTTTGGGCATGTGTCTAATTATTTTTAACTCTGGACTACACTGACTACATGAACGCACTTAAATATCTGCGTATCGCATCGAATCGTATAATGAAGCGGGACATCTGATGGTTTTGTTAAAATAGACGGCCCAGTACAACGGAGACGACGTACGATCTTGTTGTCGGCGATGGCGCCGCTGGAGTAGGTGGTAGCCATGGTGGAAGCACAGTGCTCGGCGTACCAGGGCGACTTCAGCTGCTGAGAGGCGCTGCTGATCGACAACGTGTAGATGCTGTTTGTGTATCCGTCGCAGTCGCAGTTGTCGGCGCGGAAACCTCCGTTACCAGACGCCCACACGTAGATAACACCCTTTCCACCTCGACCCTCGCCAGTCACCACATCAGCATTCGTATATATATTGAAGAAACACATGTCGTAACCGGCGTCAATTATTAGTACGTATTTCACACTGCTTCGTAGTTTTGTTATGTCACTATAAAAACAGTCTCAAGGATTAAGGTTAAACTTTATTTTACTGAAAAAGAGGAACGAAAAACATAAAACGGCTCAGCTGAAACTATTTACTTCGCGAATGCCTTTCTCGAAAGCAGCGCTGGCAAGGCGACCTGGTCGTTCGAGAGTCGTGCCGTCGTCACTGGGTCCCCAGCTAGCGCTGAAGATGTCGATGTGATCCAGGTTGAAACTGAGCGCTTTGGCTTCAAGACTGTCAGTGACGACACCGTCCAACATTCTCACTCCTGCACACCCGCGCCGCCCGAGCAGTCCAAACATCACATGAAACATGTTTCAGCGTGATCGATGTAAGTTACGGCTGCTAATAATTGCAGTATTCATCACGATCTAATGATACTTTATAAGTTCTATTATTCAAGATGACGTGCTTGTTGTCAGAATCAGCCGCGGCGGAGATAAGAATAGCATACTGCATGGTTCGGATTGTAACCGCTGTTGGTAGTGTAGCGCCGTGGCGCGCTTGTAGATCGACCCATGATAGTTATTTATTTATTTACACAGTCACGACGGGAAAACGCTGGCCAATCCTGGGACGAAAAGAAAAAAACTACGGTAGATAATCGTCGTAAGCGTCAATCGCAATCTGCGAGCCAAGCCGCTATAGGCATCTGCGCTCTGCCTCAAACGCACACCGGGCAAAATGATGATCCTTGGTTCCGCCACGGCTGTGTCCGGCAGCTGCACAAATAACAAGTGGCAGCCGACAGGTATCAAGAGTAATTGCTGTCTGAATTTACTTACTCGTAAAACTATGGAACTAGACATCTACTCTGGCATTTCCCAGCCAAATGAATAGTGTCACGTGAATTAGAAACACGTTGATCTGCAGCTCAAATCTCGCTACTTACTGTTCCGCCTTTTCAACAAATTTCACTGGAAAAAGTAAGACTTGCAATCGAACGTTAACGTGTAGAATTTCTGGTGCTTTTTGTTCCTTCCTACTTCAATATCCAACCGTCCTATATACATCAGAGGTTGAAAATTCACCGAGGCAGCGACGACGACGACGAAGACGATTGATGCGACGGAAGACAGAAGCTATTACCTCCAATTCGTGCGTCGTACGCGACGCCCACGCCACATTTCCGGTTGTTGGCGATCATCGCGACTTCTCCAGCGCACCGTGTGCCGTGTCTGCAGCGCGCAAGTTACTAATGGATAAATGCGACAGTGACGCGAGCTTAATGCGATACAGATAGCCGAATTCGCGCCACGCCAGCCGCACCATTCGCTTTTGTCATCGTCTAGATGTATCAGACACGAGTTATCAGCGCTTAATTAATGTCAACAGATCATATGCGCGTCATGTCTGCAATTAGAAATCATGTGCTTTGCACTTTATAACCCCGCCCTTTCATCTACATTACATGGTAATAGGATAGCTTATCGCTTAACTCATTCAAGCAAAAACTTTTTAAAAAAGACATGTGACGGTATCACTGACGAACGCAGTACACCATCCGGCGCCCTGGTGACCTTGTTGTGACTTTGGTGCCGTCTATAAATGTCTGAATTTACTTACTTACTTACTTACTTACCAACTTAAAAGACTGCCTGGCTGGTATAACAGGCCTATGCAAAAATTGTTATCGCCAACACAAGAGCAAGTCATCGATTATAGGCTATTACCCTTGTATGTACGAATGTCGTTTTAATACGTTAATACAGATCATCAGAAATAGACGTCAAATTAAATTAATATGTGTGAAACAAATAACTGATATGGGTGTCAGATAGGCCATAACGACGATCTCTAGTTCACGTATTTTACGAACGCAATTAAAGTTCTATACTTGTTTTCTCCCGTAGCGTCATAGCGTGGGAACGGATCGTTGTCCTTGTTGTTGAAGTCGTAACTGGCGTCTGGGTCCTGTAACCAAAGCAACGCAGAATCACTCACGTGGGCTGCTATATTTAGCCAATAGCTAAAACGCCTTTGCTCAAGGCATCCTTTGAAGACATAGTTGCACCGGTTATTACTGCAGATCTATGACATTAATTTTTACCACCCACGTGGTAATGTATTCAGTCGCACCTGTCTGTGTGTCTCTCTGTAATGATCTAACTTTTGAAAGCCTTGACCTGGAAAAATCATTTTGGTATGCAGGTCCATCTTCAGTATCAGTTATCTTCAGGTTAAGTTCGTACATCAAGATTATCGGGTCAAGGTCAAGGTCACGAGAGCAAAAAATCTTGGTATTGTACAGGATGGGCCAAAAACCGGACCATTTTTAAAAGTACGTAACTCCTGTATATGATGACATAGTCAATTTGTAGAAATGTTCAGCTTTTTTATCAGGAGTAAGGCTGTTATTTTGAATGTCGCTATATTTAAATATTCTTTGCATACGTTCAGAAAAACCAAACTACACTGAACATACCAATTAATTTGAGCATGAAGTTAAATTATTGTGTAGGCTACAGTTCCCTCAATATTGACAATCAGTGCTGAGTATGAGCATCATAGGTCAGTAGGAATTCAACATATTTCTTGTGTGCCTATAGTGTGCCTGTAGTCGTCGTCGTTGTCATCGCTCTATTTAGCAGTCGGTCTGTTCCCTTTTATTGCGTTCTGGCTTATCAGACCAAGCATTGTAAACATTGTAACAGAACGCGCAAAGTCTCGGAAGTTTTGTCGAAACGGCGTTTGTTGTAAAGATAATAAGAAATTACCAGATTGATCGTTGGCTACAGTTTCTTTTGCTTCCATGAACTCCGATACGCCAGAGAACAGATGACACGTGAACGGTGAATTGTTATTTTTAGCGCGTAGTATCCTTTCACTGCACTTATGCAAAGAATGTTTAATTGCGGTGAAATTTAAACGCACTGTTACTCCTGAAAAAGTACTAAACCTAAACGTTTTAATATATGGATCACTCCGCTTCGATAAAATCCAGTACGTTGACGAACACATGAAGTGGACGTAACATGTGAACGGTGAATTAGTGTGGAGTTGATTTATTAGACTAGTGCAAAGAATATTTGACTGTGTCAATATTCTAAACGCCAGTCCTACTCCGGATAAAGTACCGAATAATTTTATATACACATTAAATTTCTGCATCATATGCACGAGCTACAGATTCTCAAAAATGCCTGCTGGTTTACCAGTTTACCAGTTTACCAACCGGTTTACCAGCCGCTGTGCGAACCGCAACTCTCTCCCCTCTGACGTTCGCTCGACATCTGAAGGGTCCACCTGCTTGGCTGATCGATAGCGCGTCTGAGGAATATTTATGACACGCTCTACAAATCCACTCATCATCATCATCATTAGCTGGTGTCAGGCGGGATGGTGTTATCACCGGTAGGCCTATTGTTACCACCCGCGAGTGCTGCGTGTCGGTGTTGGCGGGTGCATGCGGAAAATGTGTCGAATCATAATAACTCGGCCATAACTCAACCCGATTGTACTTACATTTGGCAGACTGGTGCATTGTTAACCGCGAAGCCCGCCTCCTGATTAAAACTATGAGAACGACAGCAACGGGTGGGACGGGCGACCTCAAGTGGCAATGCAGCGCTAATAGCCAACTTTTCTATAGTTAATTTTCATCTTGTTGTTGTCGTCGTCACGACGTCGTTGTAGTCGTCGTCGTCATTGTCATTGTAAATGTCGTTATTATTATGTCTATCTCTACTATAGATTTCGTCGAGAAATCGATATCGTTGCCAATCAAACAGTGGCGGTTCCAGGAGAGATGACTGACAGTGGATTAGTAGGCTGCCCTAGTGTTCTAACTAGACCGTGTCCGGGTTCAATTCCCGGTGCCGGACACTTATTTCGGTATGTAACCAACCAGCCACCCGAGGCCAACTCAGCCTTCCATCCCTCTCATTCCATGTTAACCTTAACTTACCTTAGGCGCACTTTATTATTTTGACGCTTACGCCCATAAAGGCTCCGTTTTGTTGCGCCTACAGACAGCGACAGCCCGATTATCCCTCCCGTAGAAGTGCGGTTGCAATCAACGTAGCTCGGCTATACTCACGTAGTTGTCACGCAGATCTGTGTGGTTGTGTTCTAGGCCTGAAACAAACCAACAGCAAACGGAAGAATGCTTGTTACTACGCACCAGACGTAATTAATGGTCAGCAACAACTGCTGTTTGCCAGCCACAGTCAACAGTGTGTTATCGGTTGTGTATCTGTGCTGCAACTGTAAACTGCATTGAGACACTTCTTGGCTAATGGAAGGACTCAATAACTGGTAAACACAATAGGAAATAAAAGATACTGAGCAATTCGCATATATTTCAATAAATGTCAGCAATTACGAAACACTTATAAATTACTATTCCTTAATTATTGAATTGGGCCGGTACATGATGACATGCTGATACCATAGCAACTAATATGTTACATAACTGTCACGACATCTAGCGCAACCGCCCGCAAGAAGCGCAACAGGAGAAGTAGTGCAATACAGTTACACGGACTTTACGGAGTCTGATCACGTAAAACTCTGATGGAGGCGGTGAGCTGTCAGGTAAGGACGGTGCAGTAGCAGCAGGTGCTGTTATTGCTCGTTACACATCTTTGCTGTCACCGCTGATAACAGAGCCCGGGCTGCGTCGCTGCGGGCTTCGCTGCCTCGTTTTATTTGGCCTTCCTAATACAACATTAGATCTGTCATTGTCTATGTCTGTCATATTCTTGTCACTCGTTGTCCTATTCGTCGCCGTTTTAACTTACTTTGCAACAAACAAACCAACAGCTCATGAAATGGTGTGACCTTGTGTGACCTTTTTTCCGTGCCTAGAACCCAAATTTTAGCCCGAAATTTTACCTAAACATCTCCCAATAACAGCCGTGACGCAACCCTTCCTCCCCTCCCTTCCCCTTTCCTCCCCCTCTCCTCCCTTCTCTTCCCTCCCTTCCCCTACTTTCCCCTACCCTTTCCCCTTCCTTGCCCTTCCTTCCCTTAGAAGTAGGCCCCTTAAATCCAGCTAGGCGGCCTGAGGAGCGCTATAAACTCCCCCCAGCGGGGTCTGGGGCAGAGCCCCAGCCGAAATCGAATTTGGTGCATTTTAGCTGTAAAATATGACATCCAGTGGCAGCAATTTCAAAGATTTTTTTGAGAATCAATTTACCAAATTCCGTGCAGTTTAAACAGTATCAAAGCAAATCGGGGCCACGGCGTACCACGCGCGTTATTTTGTTCAAAGCAAGAATTTTTCAATTTTCACCATTGTGAATATAAACAGTTTAAACACTAATACGGTAACTAAATGATGAAAAACTTTTAATGAGTCTATGCTGTTTTCTATTTTACTTTTAATCTGTTATGTGTTTGAATTATTGAAATCAGGCATTTCACTTTAATGAAAGAACTGCATTACACTATAGAAGGATTCTTGTTTAGTGCTTGTGATTGTGGTGTTAATACTGGTTCCACCACAATTCTGTGTCTAAAACGTGTGTTGTAGCTGAAACTGAGGCTAGTAATTCAAGAGCCTGAGTAGCAATGACCTCAGGAGACAATACGAGCGGTGGTGGAGTTTCCCGAATCTCGTCATGCGCCTTGACAGAACAAGTAAGCGACCTTACAGCTCGGGACCGTAAAAATAGCTCATGAAATGGTGTGACCTTGTGTGACCTTTTCCCGTGCCTAGAACCCAATTTTAGCCCGAAATTTTACCTCTACAACTATTAACTCTGCGAACAGGAGCTTCCAATCTTACACCCACTTATTAAAGCACACCTGTGGTTCTAACTGCAGTCCCTACCAGATTGTCCCCAACGCCAAAAGTTATGTCAAAAGTTTACCCCCGAAAAGATAACGATCGAACACATCTTACAGCGAGAAAGCACGATGTAGGCCTAATATCTACGGCACAATAGTAGACTACTAGCATGCAGACCATTATTATCAAAGACAGTTGACCGATCACAGCGAATTTATAACAATACATTAAAATCCCCCTCTTTGGGTTTTTGTCTTCCCCTACTTTACCCATGACGCATCTTGCGCCATATTTAACATTGACTGGACGCCCCTGTAACTTTGTCCTGCCTTGCATTTTCAGCTATCAGCTGTACAACGCCACTTGAAGCATTGCTTTTTTGCATATTGCAAAACTGACTGTGCTTACAAATCGACACTACACACACAGCGCTGCTTGATAATGGCACATGACACCAGTGACGGGTATTTTTATAGCACATCCCTGAATGACACATATGTCCTATAACGACAAAAAAACTGGTACCGATTTGCTTTGGCAGGTGACAGTACGCAAAATCTGCGTCAATTTGTCATTTACTGCCGCTGCGTTCCAAGCGAGACTTTCAAAAAATGTAGAAAAAAATACCACTTGTTACATACTGTATATAGGCCTATGTTGTCGGCAGGATGTGTTACGTAAGAGTTGGTCTGTTCGCGTAACGCCGACAGAGGGAGTAACCTATTTTTTGCACAGGCAAAGTGATCGATTGGCACAGAATCTTCGGGGAGCTGTTCATCTATTACCGTTATTGAAAGTTGATCATCGTCATTGCTGTTACGTGCGGCAGTGAGATAACGTAACGTACCGTCGTCGAGCACTGTAACGACAACGCCAGCTCCGGTGATGTTCCTCGCCCACACTGGAATAACGTGCAAGTCTAGCTTGGGCGTCAGCGTCGTCGGACGAGAGTCAAACTGCACCGATTTTCAGCACAACTTAACTCATCACTTGATAGACATATACCGCTTACACACACAATTGTATCTAGTAATTGTAAACTAAAACGTTTCACTCCCCCAGCCCGCGCAGTGGCTCCCGCCAAAAGTGTATAAGAGATCCTGTCATAGACTGAACTTTAAAAAATTGATGCAAACATTTCTCCTATCCTTCTCAATTTTTACAGGGGGGAGGTCAATTAGTGAAATTTGGCCTCAATTTTCGACCGCAGTCGACCCTTCACTCGTCCTTGTTTCGAAACGCAACAACATGTCTGAAACGGAAAAATAACTTTCGGCGTCGATGATCGTTCTACGTTCTGGCCAAATTTGGTGTAGTTCGGCCCACTTACCTCTGTCTCATTGGGGCCACCCTAAAACAACTCAGCCGCGAATTGTTAGATTTTGCTGAAATTTAGTATGTGTGGGTGCGTGATTGGGGTCATGGAGGCCACGCAGTGACTGAAATCCACTTATCTTGAAATCCAAGATAGAGACAGCGCCAAAATTTTCAACTTTTAAATCGCCAGACATGGATTGTCCGACTGCGCTAAGATGTTATGCGTGCAGAGGTTGCGGGTAATGCGGGGAGTTGAATTTGTAGCCTAGTGCGTTACGGGCCTTGTAACGACTGTTGGCCTTCAAGTTGCAATGCGTCGCAATTGCCACCTTTTCTAGTATTCTTTATTAACGTAATGTTCAGTGATGTCAGTAACGAAATAATAGTAACGCGTTACATTACTTAAGTAAATTAGGCAGTACTCTCTACAGTAACGAAGTAATTACAAAACCGAGTACTTTTACTTGTAACAAAGTAAGATTTTCTGCAATTTCTGGTACTTTTACTTCGTTACTTTCCCGACGAAGCAACGGCGTTAGAAGTAATTAAGAGTCACGAACGGACGGCAGGACATAATCGTTTTACGACTGCGTATCTGACTGAAACCAGGCCAGTTAGATACCGTACGCTGTAGATGCAGATTGCAATTCAGCAAGTTGGTCTCCTTTTACAGCTGCAGCCAGCATGCAATTGGATCACAACCATGAATCATGCATGAGATGGCATGGTTAATTGACAAAGGCCACCTACTGATGCGGCCAAGGTGTTGTGCTCAGCCATGGGAAGCTGCAGAATGTCATCAGGTCAGTACCTGCTGCTGGCCTGTCATGTTTAGCTGCACAGGATTGACAATGCAGTAATCGTAAGCGCATGACTGACAAACTCTTTGAGGATCTAGCTGCGCTGCTGTAAAGAAACAAGTCTTGTAGAATAACTTTGTTTCAAGACTGGATTACTACTAATGTCATCGCCGGTTCGCGTTAGTGTCGTCGGTTGGTCGTCTTCCATTGCTGCTGCTGTTGCGCGTGGGGCTGTGGGTTTACGTTTCTTATTACGTTTCGGTAGCGTGTAGCCGAGGCAC
>Ga0049105_1001467_pt1 | contig 10509 bp, 5 predicted proteins | sample WorMetvaBAHAMAS1_FD_61260 | JGI IMG/M metagenome (GOLD analysis project Ga0049105, IMG submission 61260) | Worm MetaG Olavius vacuus BAHAMAS.1 | ecosystem: Host-associated > Annelida > Digestive system > Unclassified | place: Germany: Marburg | collected 2013-04-09 | reverse complement strand
ACGACTGCAGAAAACAGGCAGTGACTGTGCAGACGTGACGTGATGTGGCAGACTGTTCCAGACTCGCGAGGCGGCAACCGGGAAAGCTCGGTCGCCGTACGTCGACAGCCGCGTACGGCAAAACGATGAACCACATTGCAAAATCATGCCTGCTGACCAAACTTTCTGACGCCGACCTTCTACAACTTCATTCTGACAACGCTGTCATCTAGCTAAGGGACGACAGTTAGCTGCGTTTGAAAATATTGACGCAGTCGTGTTCGTAAAATGATCGTGAATGTATCTTCCAGGAAAACGAAACTTCTCTTCAGATGTATGTACGTCTGAATGAGAAACTTGCCTCAAACGAATGAGTAATTTTTATTAGCTTCAGTTTCACTCAACTGAATAACAATGCTGATGATCGGCTGTTCGTTAAGAAACAAAAGACCTATAGGCTACTTAATGTAATTATATATGACAAACCACTGCTGTTGCTTGCTAGCTTACAGCTCACTGTAGCCACCCGTCCAGGGAGCGGGGCTGACATCTATAGAAAATATAGAATATAGCAAAGTATACTTGACCTGCGGACTTGCAAAGATTTTCAGAGGCCCAACTTTCTTGTCATTTTTAGGAGCTCTTCAACGTTTAACACCGATACTGCGTAGCGGGCTAGCGGCAACAGAGACATGGCAATGGCCAACAGGCGATGGTTCATTGTTGTAAACGATATCGTCATCTGTTGCGTGTTGTCAGGTTTGTGCGGACTTCTCAGCAATGCGTGAGATGAAAGCACTGAAAGTGTATTGTATCAACAGTTGCAGAGGCTGCCAAGCGCAGCCGCTCTTTGGCAAACTCAAGGTTACCGGCTTTCTTCTTTCTTATTTAATTGTCTGTTCGGTGTATTGACGAGGCTTCTCGGACTCACACGTTAACATTGTTTGTTATTTTCTGAGAACTGTGTGATGTCTATAGCTAATTGTACACAATTGCTTGTGTGCAGTTACCGTATCTCAGAGTTGTCCGTGGGCTCATTTTCCATAATCCAACCCAACCCAGCTTATCAACTGAGTGATCCAACCCGACCCATCCCATCGCAAACTGAAAAAATTTGGACCCAACCCAACGCAACCCAACCCAATCCATTGTAATAACTAAGCTCGTGATCTAAAATGACGTCAGTAAATAGCTACTATCGTCGCGTTTTTGTGACATATCATCTGACAATAAAAATATAATTAATCAACACGCATCACAACGTAAAACAGACACATTAGAAACACGATGCACACCTGTCACTAAAAAGTTCAAAGACTACACTAAGCAGTGTCGAAATGCAAGTCAGTATGCATGCCCCAACGAATAAGTTCGATTGATTCAGTTTCCACTTTATCTAATATAATTCCCATAAACACGGTAGTTCTTGCACAGTCGACCCAACCCACTGAAAACTGAGAAATCTCGACCCAACCCAACCCAACCCAACCCAACCCATGGACTCGTCCGTGCTGTTACAGGGTAATAACGTTGTAGCCAACAGACAGCGTCTGAGCAGTGATAATTGACTGAAGTATGAGAGGAAGATTATCGGAACTGTTCTGTGTTGTACTGTGTACAGCAGCTGTGCACAGTAATACTTAGTAATATGAACAGTTCTTACAGCTGAACATGGGCAGTAGGGAAAAGGGCGAAAGGAAGAAGGGCTGTAATTGGCTTATGTTATGCGTAGGTTTCTCTTGGTTGCTGTGTGTAATCGACTGCCTGGAAAGGATCGCCTTGAAGTGACCTGTATTGTATGTCAAATGGGATATTATTGTTAAACTCTGCTACTCATGCAGTTACGTCTAACGTTGTATGTCTGATTGAGTGTTGACTCAGATGCGATACAGACTGTATATAGGCTAGACCATTTGGACTGATGCGACGTTGTCGAATTGCGTCATCCGGTTGATAATGATGATGATGATGATGATGTCTTAATAGTGAACGATGTAAAACATATTGTATATCGCAATGAAGTCGAAAAATGGACTAAGCAAATGCTGCAGTCGTCACACGTCTGCAGCCTTAAAATGGTGTTTTTAAGTACTTTTAAATGTCGTCGGAATGATTTACTTTCAGATGTTTTCTGACAGAACCCGCGTTTAACGCAAGTTTCAGTGTTTATATATGCTGTTAGTAAATAGCATTGTAATCAAACGCTTACTACATGCCAGCTTAGTCCAAACATTCGCATTTTTAACTCTGCAGTCTGTGATAATGTGAACGTTTATGCTGGAAGTTTAAAGTTTCTTTTGATTTTAGTCTACGTCGAGACTATTTACGTGTGTAATTGACCGACATAAAAAGTGCTACTTTAATTACTGGTAAATTGAAATTGGGTTCAAAATGCGTTGAAGTGATGGTGTTCTTGTCACTGTAGGAGCATCTCAACTGTTGTAAATTTAATCTACAGAAGTGTGTTCATTGCTCAGCCGAAATATCAGCCGTCGAACTAGACGTGAGTGTCGCTGATGCTTAATGTTTGTGATTCTTTCTCATTGTTATTCTTGTCTGTCATTTGTTTCAGCATGTGTTGTGTTGTGTTATGTGAATTGTAGTTCATAGTATGCACGTGTCTTTAATCTTTCTGTTTAGTACTGACGTTGAATTTGAGCTTCAAAAAACGCCTACTCCAAACATTTCTCTTTCAACAGTCTTTTTCCGGACACTAGGCCTATATGTTGCGACATAGCTTATGCTTACACTCTACAGGACCTCGAGACAGTGTTTCCTATTTAGGCCTCTGTAAATTCAGAATATATTGCATTAGATTAGACCAGATCCTCATTATTTTCGGAGCGATTCGTTACCCAGCTATTAGGTTCGAGTTTAGTCTATGGCGCTGTTTCATTATTTTTTATTAACTGTTGAAATATGAGGGATGAGGGTAGGATTCTGGGGCGAAAACCCTCTAGGTCTAGAGGCAAAGCTTCAGCACTGAGCCGGCAGGGTATCTGGCGGACAGAGTCTTCCACAAGCTAAAGCATTTTTGTAAATACAAAAAATGAAGGCCATTGTGAAAAAGAAATTACAATATGATGCTATTGTTAATATATATTTGAACAAGTGCACATTTGACCAAAAAGTGACGCAGAAAGTAACAACAATTACTTTGGACGTCGATAATTGCCGCTACTACCTGAAGCAAGGAAATGGAAACACCGCCCCCCCGTCAGGATTTTAGGAGATGTATACACAGAGCAGTACAGTGAGTATGAAGATGTTAATGATTGTCGTTTTGTCTGCAGAATCATATCAAGCTGGAGTGTCGCCAGTATCCTGTGTCTTGTCGTTTCAGCTGCAACGTTGGCACATTACCGAGGTTTAAGGTACGTATACCAGTGTAATTGACCGTAGATGCACGCAAGGCTGTAACCAGAAATTTGTTTTGGGGAAATGTTTTGTCCTATCCTCTTCGTCCCTTTCCTTTCTTTACTATACCCGTTTTTTCCTTTTTTTCTCTCGTTCCCTGCCGCGAAGTGGCCCCCTAAATCCACCTAAGGATTTGGGGAAACGCTATTAGCTTCCCTGAGTGGCAGAAACGATTGCAGCTACAAGACACGTTCCCGGGGCTCCAAATACGCCAAAAATGCGTAAAAATTGAAGCATATGTGGTTGTTTCTGAATGTACTATATTTACCATGTAGTCGCTTATAAAATTCTGCGTTATTACATTTATTTCGAGGGGGTGTTTAACACCCAAAACACTCTGCTAATTACGGCCTTGGGAGCATGGTATAGTCGCGAGTGATTGTGAATTTCAAGCGTTCGAATTTTAGATTCCTGCCTCTGAGGATTCAACGGATCAGTTGATGAAGACAGTATTTGTTGTGGCTGTTGATACAGATGACGGAACACGAGAGACATTGTCCTCGGAGACCGGTCAAGTGTAAATTTAGCGTGATCGGATGCTCATTTCAGGTGAGTTCAATTAGCGGTTATTTCATTCACTGATTTTCGTAGTTTTTTTTACTGTTCTATGTTGTCATTTAATATTCATTGGTGATGAGTGTGTCACTCACTAGAACTTGTAACCTGACGCATAAGGACGTAAACGTGGCTACCAGGAATTCCTATTTTGAAACTGTAAAATGCTCTCTGCTAACGAAACGAAAATATTCCGGAAAAGGGAAGGTTTTGCCGGCTACCACTGTTCATCTGTATTCGCTGCTTATGTGATTAGTAGGTCTATTGCTTAACGCGCCGCTGACAGAGCTTACAATCAGCGTTCATCGTGCGTTGTTTGAGCACATCGTGAAAGCATTACTCGCTGTTTAATCCTGTGAGTCTGTTCTATTAATACAGCATATTAGCTTTAAAAAGTGCATGTGAGTGTCTATTTTATTTTAATTCACGAACAGATGGCAACTTTTTTTACAGCTTACTATAAAAGTAGACTCTCTGTTGGTGAAAGCACTACTGCTAGTTTTATGTCTGAACTGCTTAGATTGAGAGACAGTTACTTGTATATTTTTCTGGCACCTTTCATTTGGATCAATTGGACATTGCAACTTTGATTGATTATATAGCTACTGTTTAAAGCACTGCTTGCATATTATGCACTACTTTGTCTTGCTGTATACACTTTACTATGGTACGATAATAATAATAATAATAATAATACACAGGAAGCTTCACGTCTAAAATGAATTTCTTTATTTTAATGCATTTCTGTCTCCTGTAATTGTTACCATAGTTTCTATGGTTGCAGTTTTTGCTGTGTTATTGCTCGTTAGGCGCCTAAAGCTGACGTTGTTGAACACGAGACTGATGCTTCTGTTCATCTGCTGATCATATTGGACTACGTAATGAAACAGCACACAGAACGAGTGAAAACATCTGAAAAACAGCAGGTCGGTGCCGTTTTTGATCGTCTTAGCTCGTTTAAATTATTTTTTATGCTGTATCTGCTATACCCGATCTGACCTTTGGTGACAGTGAAGATTGTCCAGTTGAAACAAAAACACGGAGAGTAGTAGTAGTAGTGGTTTCATGATTATAGTTGATGTATTCGTACGTTGTACAGGCTTTGGAAGCAGATCTGATATCGATGCGAGCACAGGTGATGCATTATTCTAGTGAAAACGCGGAACTGAAATCACTCGTGCAGTCACTTGTTGCCAAAGTGGAGTCTCTGCAGGTTTGTGTTACTGACATTTTGTGCAGTTTATGACAAACAAAACATCAAACTGGCTCATTTATACTGAAGTTGCATGTTCGGAAGAGGATGCCGATATCTGTTCGTCGGCAATCAGCAGATTATGTCACTTGTGAGTGTGACATTACGTAATAATGAATGACCTACAGTCGCCAATGCTAAGGAATGGCTGGTCTACGTCGTCTACATATAACGCAAAAGAAGTTACTAAAATCACACTTATTCCCTGTGACATTTACTGGACACGCATATGCTACGCTACATGAGAACTTAAACAAGTCGTAGTAGTAGTAGTATATTTATTTCAGCAAGCAAATAAAACATATAACAACAACATAATAAGTCCTACAAAACCAGGCAACCAGAAGGGCAAATGCCCACTATGCTGGCGACCTAGGTATAGCACAAACAAACAGTGTCACAAACAAACACGGGCTCTAGTCAGGTTTCAGCTCCGTCAATGGTTGTAGCCGCCACGTATGAAGCGCTATACGCGGATTAATGTCAAGTTGTCAAGTCAACCAAGTCAACCGTAGCCCCCCCTCCCCCTCAACAGTTACGTTGTCCCGGAACCGCTACAGTAGTGTTTCTCTCAGCAATATAAATTGTGAACCATTTTGAGGTCATGATTAATGTATAGGGAGATTTTTTAAACTAAACCTCGCTCGCCTAGTGCATAAACTTTTACTGCCTCAGATTACGGCAGCGCGGTGCAGAAAAGCTATAGGCCTATGTATAACGCGAACTGCACAATGCTCGGTGTTCACAGTTTACAGTAATTATTATATTATTTTTTAAGGTGTAGGTGCGTTACTTGCAATTTTTTTCGGTAATTTTAGATTATTGGTTTATTGCGTCCCTGCATGAAAAGTATGGCCAACCTAGAGCCCGCCAGAATTCTTGGAGACAGGGCATGGCTCCTGCTGCTGCCCCTTCCAGACACTGCACCTTTCACTGAACCGCTGGGTGACGTGACTGCTGATGTAGTCGACTGGTGTTGTGGCTCTGTGTGGTAAATGGCGACGTGTTATGTCACGCAGTCGGCGCTGTCCAGTCACACGGAGACGATAGCTACACTGACGTCCCGCTTGTCGATGTGTGAGTCCAACTACGAGCGTCAAGGTCACGAGCTGCAGCAGATGAAGGACCGACAACAGGAGCTGACCACCAGCGTCAGAGAACTGACTCGACGTGCCGCTACTCCGTCCACTGCGCTGCCAGGTTTGAGACTGTACAATATCAGCAACTTATTACGAACCCTGGACGGTATGGTCTGTCCTCTTAACTGGCAGCCATGAACAGTTCGAAAATAAAGTGTCTCTCTCAGTCTGTTGTTTGCTGCTCGTCGAAAGAACTGTCTGTAGATGTTTATCTGTTAATTCCTGACGGCAGGAGACGTTGCGATCCGAGACAGAGATTAGCCGAGACTTCTGGTTTTTAGACCGAGACGAGGCCGAGACCGAGACTGATATCTTCCCAGATCTTCTGAGACCAAGACGAGACCAAGACGTTCAAAAAACGTCTCGAGGTTTGGAAGCCGAGACGCTTCAGACCGTGACCACATCCCGGCCTCACGGCGCTGAGACATGTGCCTAAGTAAATCGATGACGATGTAACTGCAGAGGAGTTGCGGAAGCAGATGATCACCTACGACCGGACGGTCGGACTTCACGACCTGCGACTGTCGGAACTCGACCTGCGCTGCCAGTGCCTCGAGACCGCCAACTACGACGGCGTGTTGGTCTGGAAGATCAGTAACTACGTGGAACGCAAGCGTCAGGCTGTCGAAGGACGCGTGTTGTCGCTGTACTCGCAGCCGTTTTACACTTCACGATACGGCTACAAGATGTGCGCGCGAGTCTACCTCAACGGCGACGGCGCCGGACGTGGCACGCATCTGTCATTGTTCTTCGTCGTGATGCAGGTACGTCGAGTGCCAGTTATGTTGATTGTCATGCTCGTCACTGACCACCCGCGAATCGGCGTGCATTTCGGTTGTGTCTGTCTGTCTGTCTGTCAGACGATAACTTTCGAAAACCTTGACGTAGGAAGTTCGTATTTGCACATCCGGTATATCTCCTGCAGGCAATACGGGCGGGTCAAGTACGTATATGAAGGTCATCGGATCAAGGTCAAGGTCACGGGAGCAAAAGGTCGAAAATCGCTATTCCCGCAGTGTAAAACTTCCATAGGTAATAACTCCGCGTTCTACAAAACATAGAGCCATGAAGTTTGCGTGTGGAATAAGGTTTACCAATGTGGCGGATCGAATGGTGTGACCGCCATCTTTGTCAAATGACCGGAAGTGACCACGCGTAACTACATGTACGCATTCGCGGGTGGTCGGCCTTAGATTAGAAGGCAGTCTTGTTATTAGGTTATTGTTATTACCTGCACACCTGCTATGCTGAGCATTGAGCAAAGCACGTGTTGGTTTCGGTGGCGTTCGTGTGTCCGTCTATCTGCACAAAAACTGAAAAAATACTGGTGTGAATATATGTGATGAAACCTAGAAAAATGTCCTTAACTTGAAAACATTCACCTCCGATTGAATGCTTAATGCTTGACTATGTGGGCGTTATAAATTTTCTTCTTCTTATTATTATTAAAACAACTGGTCAAATTTTGCCACTGACAGGACCAACTGTGAAGGTATACTACAAGAATACACGAAAATACGAAAGCAATGTAGAAATTGTAAATATATAAATTGTATACTACCTTAGTTGATCCTGTGAGTAGCTCTAAGAGTGCGAGACCATACTTCTCAGACACGGGGTGCGGGGATGGCAGCGCACAGATTTACGCTTCTGCAAGACGCCATTTAATTGCTTTTGCTTTTATTGCTTTTGTATTTTCGTGTGTTCTTGCTGTCATACTGAACTACCTATCTGTGGAGTGCACGTCTTTCAAAAGCCGTCTTAATTCTTAAGTCACGTTTTCTAGCATTTTATACGTGTAACTTACTGGACTCTGAACAGTGGAGATGACTGACGGCGCCGGAGTCGCAGAAACGGCACAACGGCCTTGGATGCTCTTATTGATGTGTTTTTTTAATTTGATTTGACTTGTATTTGATTTGACTTGTATTACTAGGCGGGTTCGGTTCGTTGTAAGACAATTATTTTCGATTGATTGATTGACTGATGTGATTGACAGGGTGATTACGACGAGCTGCTGTCGTGGCCGTTCCGTCAGCGCGTCACTCTGTCGCTGCTTGACCAGCAAAACAACCGACGACACATCCAGGACTCGTTTCGACCGGATTCGACCAGCGCCAGCTTCCAGAAACCGCAGGCACCGATGAACGTCGCCAGCGGCTGTCCGACGTTTGTCACTCACACGACGCTAGAAGACACCGACGGTCCTTATCTCGTTAACAACTTGATCTACATCCGAGTCACTGTCGATACTTCTGATTTGTTGAACCCGTAACTCATCGGCGTAGCGAGGGGAAGTGCAGGCCGTCATTCCGTCATTATGCATCAGAAATTACAGTACATTAGAAAGCTATTTATAGTGGCCTAAGTAAGAGTAACTTCGAGGACCACTATATGGCGACGTAGTTATAACACAATGTCTGAGTAAGATTGTCGAAATAAATGAGTTTTCAGCTTCCGACGAAATGTTGTGAGTGACGAGGCAGACCGGATGTCAGCAGGTAGACTGTTCCAAAGTCGAGGGCCGGCAGTAGCAAACGACCGATCGCCGACAGTAACACATCGCGACGGGCGGACGTCGAGAAGATTGGAAGTCGATGAGCGGAGGATAGGCAACGTACTGCATCTGATCCGAGAAGTAGGCCTACTGAGGTGCGGCACCATGAAGAGCTCGGTAGACGATAACCGCCAGCTTGAACTTAATGCGCTCGGGTGCTCGTATAGCCAGTGAAAACTGGCAAGAGCGTCTGTAATATTCTCCGAGCGCCGAAGTCCAGCAATAGACCGGGCAGCCGCGTTGAGGACAGACTGGAGACGCACTAGAAATGCACTAGGGTAGGCCTATTCCATTTTCAGACGAAAAAAAACTCAAAAATTTTCTGAGGAGGGCGGCAAAATTCCCCACCGATTGGACCCCGCAGCAAAAAATCCTGGCTATGCCAATGCCGTAACTACATGGTCCACGGTCGTCGTTTTTGATCACTGTAGTACCGGACAGAATAGAAGCGGAGCTGCGCACGTATCAGGCAACGCGAGTGTTGATCGATAGAGTTTCGATACTAATGCTATGCGTCTATACCAATTAGTGTCACAGATGAGTGGCATCTCAGGTTGCACCAGTGAACGTGTCATTCAGTGCGACTATTAACGATTGGCACGAGATTTAGCTTTCACATTGTGATGTATCAAATGAAACGAAACGTCTTCTGTCGTTTTATTGCAGGAAAGGAAAATGTTTCGAGCAGCTGCTGGCCAATTGCGTAATATCGTGTGTTACTATCATCCGGGTGTATTACTATTACGCCTACACGTTAATGTCATGTGTAGTAGGCTGTGTTAACTAGTGGCGAATCATCGCGTAATTTGTGCATAAAATGCGTCTGATAATTATTAATAGGCCTAATACTGCACAGTTGACGTCAGCAATGTACGTTAGTAGATTAGTCAGCGTGACGATAATGAATAATGTTTGTAATAATTAATATTTATGATAATGAATAGCGCCATGCATATGCAAAGCTGCAGCATGAGTGACTGAGTGATGCCGGATGTGGTCAGCCGCCAGCCCGCCACAGGTAATTACAGCGGTGCATCATTAACAGTCGACAGCAGTGTTCTTTTTAAGCCGCGTAATTGTTTTTTGTTCTCGGCTGTTTTGTATTTGTTGTACATTGTCAAAGAGATGGGTGACATTGCCATTGGCTAATGATGTCTTTCAGTTGTTCCTAGGCTTTTGCCTGACAACTTGGTGGTTGAAGTTTTATCTTTGCACTAGTTTTAGTAAAGTAATAGTGTTAATTAACTGAGACTAAACTTATAAGTACACGTTACTGGAAAACAGTGTTGACAGTTTTAATGTAGATTACAGGTCTATGCACACCTATCTTCAAGAGCGGCAAAAGCATTTTGTGCAGTTTTATACCAGCTCGTGTTGTTTTAGTGAGTATACGTTACATTTTTCGAATCTTATTAATAACTGTTTTAGTTATTAGTAGTTTTATTACCACGCTGCATGTAATGCAGACGCGGTATTGTGATGAGATTTCTGTCCGTCTGTCCGTCTGTCACACGCGTGTATTGTGACAAAACGGTAGAAAGATCTGTCCAGATTTATATACCTTACGAAAGAACATTTAGCCTAGTTTTCTGAGAAGAAGAATGGTTGGT
>Ga0049105_1001466_pt1 | contig 10510 bp, 5 predicted proteins | sample WorMetvaBAHAMAS1_FD_61260 | JGI IMG/M metagenome (GOLD analysis project Ga0049105, IMG submission 61260) | Worm MetaG Olavius vacuus BAHAMAS.1 | ecosystem: Host-associated > Annelida > Digestive system > Unclassified | place: Germany: Marburg | collected 2013-04-09 | reverse complement strand
TGTCAAAAGCTTTTTCAAAATCAGTGTATATGACGTCAATTCTGCCACCTGATTCCAGAGCCTCTGTCCAGTCATCTAAAATCTGTAGTAACTGTGTAACAGTGGAACGTCCTTTCAATTGCAAACTGTTTAAATATTATGTTTGAATAACAGACCTGTAAACATCTGAGCAGGATAGCCAGCTTATTATGGGCAATGAGCCACTGGCAGTGACAGATGTCCTTTTATTAGAACATAAAAGTTTGACATGCACAGTACTGCGCTTAAAATAAACAATCCACTCTCAAACTCAAGACAAAGTTTGAATACTTACTCAGACTGCACAAAAGTTTAAAAAGAGACAGTTCCGATTACACACTCCACTGCACTGAAGGATACAAACAGCCGCCTCAGAGCTCAACGTCACTCAACGGTCTACAAGCGTACATGGTGCTGCCACCTGTCGAATGAATTTGAAATATTTACCATGACAGACTAACGATAATAGTTGGCTAATTTGGCACATTTTATCAAAATGATGATGATGTATCTACAGTTAAATATTACTACATGTAGCCTACTATAAATACGTCTTATGGGCTCATACTGGCTACGTTCATGGTTCTAAGGTTGCCGCCGATTTTGCAGAGAAGTGTCACACTGCAAACTTTTAGCGAAAGTCGACGGCAACTATTTCAAAGCCATTCGATAGCTGGCAGCACGCTGTACGTTTGCTGACCGTTCAACACAAGCGGTTTGTCTCTATAAGCTTCGCCATTTGCAGCAGCTTTCATTACAGCTGGCCAGTGTTAGCGTACTAATGAATACGCATGTACATGGTATATGCGTGAGAACTCCGCCTGTCTGTCCCAGACTGTCCGTCCGTCCGTCTGCCCTTCTCTGTCTGTCAAACAGGTAAATTGTGAGAAAACGAAATAAACTTCTGCATGCCCACATTTTTATACCATAAAATTATGAAAGATCGATCATCCTAGTTTTCCGACAAGAATAATGGTTGGTGCGGGACGACCCCAATTCTACCGGAAATTTTAGACCAAACTGACCCAGTTCCTACAAAAAAAACGCCGATTTTCGATCGCTATTCGCTCGTAGCGCCTCAGTCGCAACACCTAGCGAAAGAAGTTCAAGTATCACTAATAAGAAGTCCACCATACGTGCTTTCTAACGAGCCTAAGATGAACAGCATACGTTGCTCTTAAGTCCCCTGGTTCTTAAAAAAGCAAAATGGCAGTTTTCCGTCAAAAAGTGCACTTCACTTGTAGAAAGTCTGTTATAAAGTTGTGTGAATAGTGTCAGCGACGAAGTTTTAAGGCTTTCACTAGCCTATCTATCTGTGCAAAATTGGTTCAAAGAGGACGTCTACGTGAAAATTTGGCCGAAACTGGCCCACCCCTTTCAAAATCGACGATTTCCAATCGATATTCGCTCTGAGCGCCTCAGCCGCAAAAACACCTTACACCTAGCGAAAAAAAGGTTCAATTAACACAAATAGGAAGTCCACTACGAGCTTTCCAATAAGCCTAGGATGAACAGTGTACGTTGCCCCTAAGCCCCCCCCCCCCCGCCGTAAAGGGGGCTCACGAACGCAAATTGACCGATTTTCCTCTAAAATTTGAGCAACAATATGAGACAACTTCGAAACGGTACGAGATAGGACGTCATTAGTATTAATCACTAATAGGAAGTCGCATGGTACCGACATCGGTAACCTTGAGTGACCTTGAACGGCGCAATAGCCCTTATTTTGTGTTATTTCATTGAATTCGATAGCTTTGCAGGCCGATTCCGTCACAGTGGTTGAAGATACACCCATAATGTCTGCAGAATATCGTCTTTCACTTCTGGCCAAAACTGAACCACCCTGCAGCGCGGTCTCACTGCGATAGCTGAGCTATTTGTATTGCTTTGCTCTCATTCGCTACATCGAATAATTACCGTCTTGTGGTTGACATCTTAATAGCAGTGTAAGAGTTGATAGTCCACAAATTATAGCCTATAACGCAGAAATATTTTTTATTCGCCATCGCCGTCTCATATAACGTTTTGACACTAGTACAGAGACCCCTAAAATTATATAACATAATCTTTGCTCTCCACCACTCTAGGACGGTCCAGTTAACTAAGCGGAACTGGTAAAATTGACACAGACATATTGCCCATGTTTCCCCTAGTCTCGACAGTCAGAAATATGCGAATTAAATTTGGCCTCGATTTCCAGCAACTTGCAAGCAGGCTGCGATGTTATTGTTAAGCAGTCTGCAACTCTGCATGTTGACAGACAGCATTATATGACATTAGTAAAGGCTGAAGCATCACTCAGCTTCAGCATTCTCTCCAGTAGATATCTTCTTGGATGACTGCTAATCTTTTAACACTCAACTCTTCTAAAACTGACTTTCTTCTCGTCGGCCTCCCACAACAACTTGCCAAAATTAGGCCTAATACCAGCTCACTGACTACTACTCACTCGATCTGCAATGACTGTAGGCCTATTTAAATTTTGAAAATACATTTACTTTGCTGTAACCCATTTTGTACCTAGGCCTAGCAGTATTTCAAAAAAATAGAAATTTTTAAAAGAGTATTTTGCATTTTGTATTTTAAATACTTTGAACGTGTATTTTACCCAGTAACTTTTAACTGAAGCTATGAGGTGCACGCGCATTGTCGCTGTTAATATGACACACAGAGAGTGTCTGTCTGAGTTCTAGTAACTCCATACGCTAGCCAACGCCGCCACCGAAACCAACTATTTACCAACCTGTAAAAGGAATATCAGATCCAACAGCTACCCGTATGTCTATTTGGAACAAACTTTAACTATAGGCGTTTCTCTGATGCACTTTTTCCTCGAAAACGTTGACGACAACGTCGACGACCTTTTTAGTCGTCACCCTCCAAATCTCCCCTGCCCAACGAAAATGTCCTAAAATGTGACTTTTTGCTCTGCCTGGCGGTGCACATACAACTTTCTCCTGTAAATTACGCCCCCAAATTTTTTTATCCGCCCTAGGGGTGCACGTGCACTGCACCCAGTGCAGTGAGTGCACCCTTCGGCTACGCTTATGACTTTAGCAGCATGAAACAGATTTTAACTCCCGTCTTCTTTAACGTCTGAGCACTTGCAGTTGCTGCGAAATTACAAAATTAATTTTATGTAGTTCCAGAATGAATAGTAGGCCTACCGCATTGTGCTTTGTGTGTTTGTATATTTCGTGTTTTATCTATTTATGTGTATTTTGTAACTATATTATTGTATCATGTATGCACACTGTAAGAGGCCTCCCGGCCCTTATATTGCTAACTTGCTATTAAATTAAATAAATAAATAAATAAATAAATAAATAACGAGCATTATCGTTAGCTGAGCCGTAATCATATTGTAGGCCTAGCTTTATGCGACTTGCTTCTTTACGACGAATCGAAGCTTAAGACAACGCGCGACTTGTTTTCCTTGTATAGAAGTTTGCATCGCTTACTTATTTACAGTGTACGTTTGAATTAACTGATTGAGTGCAGTGATTTTAAGTGCGTTCGAAAACCGACTTAGAGCCGGCTTAGTCTAACACACCATGTAAACAAATCCAGCCGTTGAGCAGAGTAAAAACATTGGATGGTCCAGTCCGTAGAATCAATCCGGTAGGAAAGGAAAAGGTCTATGGAGGAAATGATTTGCCGAAAAGCCAAGTCTTAATTCAGAATGAAAGACTGAAAGAGTAAGAAAACATGCAAGTGGTGATAGTAAAGACTGTGAAGAAGATGATGATGAACTGCCATGTGTGATAAGTGAAAGTGATACGTGCAATGTTCCCTTCATTGAACTGTAGGCTTATTGTTTTTGTTACGTTCTATTCATATGTATTTGTGACTGTCTTATCGTAATGCGTACTAAAACAGAACGACGGGTAGGCCTATTTGCATGTCACAAAATGTATAATTAAATTAGGCCTATTTTATTTCTGGTGTATTGCCGCTGTCCACTCTACACAACCCGAAGAGTTTCTGAACGCTGTAAATAAACGCGAAACTTTGAAGAGTGTCGGAAATCGAACTTTTATTGTTGCACAAAATATGAGTGAGCAGTACAGTTTTATATATAAAATGTCAGTTTCCAGTATCAAGGAAAATTTTGTTCTGCTAATGTTCCGATATCAACGCCGTAGCCAGGAATAAATTTTTACCGAGGCAAGAGGTTGCAAAGCCACGATTGAGAGGGTAGGGTGTGGGGAGGGGGTGTCGCCCTTCCACTGGGAAAAGAGTCTGGAGAGAGGCACAACTCTTCCCCCAGAAAATTCTGGAATTGTACCTATGGAAAACCTTAATTTCCGTGCCTGCTTATGTACTGATGAACACAGTGCGTGATGTGTGTAACAGTCACTCATGACAGATGACTGTGACGCAATTGGCCACACATATCGACGCCAGTCTTCTCCGTAGGCACAGCGCTCTTGTGCTTCCTCTCCACACATGCCAGTTTCCTATAAATCTTGCCTTACGGTGTCAATCCAGTTTTATCTCTCGATCGTTACTATAGTGTTGATCGATTTGACCAGTTTTATGTCACTGAATTCAATTGAACCAAGAATCTAAGGAATTTAAGAAGCCTTGTTTCTTCACAAAATCATTTATCGATGTTACCAATAATCTTGCCCGTGGATAAATTACCGGCCACGTAGTCTACCGGTAACATCGCAAGGCCCTAATTTAAGGAAATGAAGGCACGTTTTCCCCTCCCTGCCCTACCTTTCCCGTGGCCTCTTCAGTCCTCTCCCGTTCATTCCTCCCTTTTCTTTCTCGTCCCTTCTCCTCTCTCCTTCCTTTGAAGAGTGTGGGAAATCGAACTTTTATTGTTGCACAAAATAGGAGTGAGCAATACGGTTTCGGTTTTATATATAAAATGTAAATTTCCGTCTCTGCTTATGAACTAATGAACACAGTGCGTGATGTGTGTCACAGTCACTCATGTCAAGTGATTGTGACGCAGTTGGCCACACATATCGACGCCAGTCTTCTCCCTAGGCACAGCGCTCTTGTGCTTCCTCTCCACACATGCCAGTTTCCTTTAAATCTTGCCTTACAGTGTCAATTCAGTTTTTTCTCGATCGCTACTATAGTGTTCATCGTTTTGACCACTTTTATGTCACTGAATTCAATTGAACCAAGAATCTTAGAAATTTAAGAAGCCTAGCTTTGTTTCTTTACAAAATCATTTATCAATAAGTTATTAATAATTTTACACGTGGATAAATTACCGGCCACACGGCTCTTCCGGTAACATCGTAAGGCCCTAATTTAAGGAAATGAAGGCACGTTTTCCCCTCCCTGCCCTACCTTTCCCGTGGTCTCTTCAGTCCTCTCCCTTTCTTTCCTCCATTTTCTTTCTCTTTCCTTCTCCTCTCTCCTTCCTTTGAAGAGTGTGGGAAATCGAACTTTTATTGTTTTGTTGCAGAAAAATATGAGTGAGCAGTACAATTTTATATATAAAATGTGAATTTCCAGTATCAGTGAAAATTTCGTTCTGTTAATGTTCCGATATCAGCGCCGTAGTCAGGAATAAATTTTTACCGAGGCAAGAGGCCACAAAGCCACGAGGGGGTAGGGTGTGGGAGGGGGTGGCGTCCTCGCTCTGGAGAAAGAGTCTGGAGAAGGGGCACAAACCTTCCCCAGAAAATTCTGGAATTGTACCTATGGAAAACCCAAATTTCCGTGCCTGCTTATGAACTGATGAACACAGTGCGTGATGTGCGTCACGGTCACTCATGACGAGTGACTGTGACGCAGTTGGCCACACATATCAACGCCAGTCATTTCCGTAGGCACAGCGCTCTTGTGCTTCCTCTCCAGACATGCCAGTTTCCTTTAAATCTTGCCTTACGGTGTCAATTCAGTTTTTTTCTCGATCGCTACTATAGTGTTCATCGTTTTGACCACTTTTATGTCACTGAATTCAATTGAACCAAGAATCTAAGAGATTTAAGAAGCCTTTGTTTCTTTACAAATCATTTATCGATAAGTTACCAATAATTTTGCCCGTGGATAAATTACCGGCAACACAGGCCTACCGGTAACACCGTAAGACCCTAATTTAAGGAAATTGAGGCACGTTTGCCCTCCCTGCCCTACCTTTCCCGCGGCCTCTTTAATCCTCTCCCTTTCTTTCCTCCCCTCCCCTTCTCTTCCCTTCTCCTCTCTCCTTCCTTTTCCCTCCCCGCCACGAAGCGGCCCCCTTAAATTCAGCTAGGGGATCTGGGGAGCGCTGTAAGTTACCACAGCGGCGTAAGGGGGTGGAGTCCCTGCCGCAAAAAAAACATTTTTGACATATTTAATGCACAGAAAACGTGTTTTATGGCAATAATTTAGCTTTTTTAACTATCGCGAGGCAACAACGACACTACGACAGTTTTCACAGAAGCACATTTGCCAAGTTTTTACCGAGGCGTCTACAGGGGAGAGTACAAGCATATCTGGTGACACAGACAAATAATCCCGGGGGACAAAATGTGTTGTCGGGAGGATAGATTTTTACATACATAGAAAATACAGTGAATGAAAGTTATTCGGAAAGTTTTGGGGGTTCAAACCATCAAGTGTCTAGCATGTACCTTAAACTACAGGTACACTCGGGAAAATTTGGGAGTTTGGAGAGAGAATGGGCACAGGATAAGGGGCATTGTCTGGGTACTGCGTACACCACGTAGGGGTCAGACGCTCCTGGATGCCCGTGCAGCAAGCAGAGTGCTGCTGCTGCTGATGCTGATCACGATGATGATGACGACGACGATGACGATATGATGACGATGATCCGGTCATTGTCACGGCGGTTAGTAATTCACGAAAGAAATCGTCATCGCTTCCCACACCTGCGCACACGTCACCGCCATAATTGAACACTGTAACGAAACAATTAAGTAAGTAAGTAAGTAAGTAAGTAAGCAAAACAATGCTCTGCATATACATGCACCGAAGACTGGCAAAATCACGAGAGAATTAATGGGTTAAAGTAAGTAAAGTAAAGCCGAGCACTTGTATAGCGCCTTGGATGGTATACAAACCACTAGCGCTCAGGCATGGATCACACAGTTTTACCTGCAATAAACACCATACCTGCCGTTTACCTCGTAAACGTTCACCAGATGGCGTCTCCACCGATTGAGGTGGCGAACATCTAATTGCAGCTTACTACTCATTTATCGACCCCGAAAGGATGAAAGGCTGAGTTGGCCTAGTTGGCTGTCTTGCGGTGCAGCGGAAGAGAACGTTTGATACGTAGTGTGCGACTGTCATTGTCAAGAAAGCCGTCTTCGGTGCATGTATATGATATCTATTAGGGGTAGGTATCAGTGTCTTTTTAGGACCTTCCTTACCCCGTAGCTAACCAGTTGTATTGTTTTTGTCTGTGTTATTTTGTACTTTGGTTTGCTGCTAATAAATATGATTTGAATTTGAAGCCGTTAGTTAGCATCTCTTATGTATAATTAAGTAAGTAAATAATTTATGCGCCTAAGTTGCTTAAAAAGTTAGAACAGACAGGGCTGCCGCGAGTACTTAAGACACGTACGACACGCAGCCTCTGACTTCCATAGAAATTGACAAAAATGAACACGATTTCAGAGTTAAAATAGCCTCAGAATGAACCATTTTACACCTAAATTTAAAAAAAATCGTAGTAAATCCAGGACCTACCTGAAGTGCGCCAAGGTTTGTCCCAGTTTTTTCATTGCACCTTCCATGAACGTAGAAGTATGCAGTTACGACGACAGATCAACAGAATCATAAGTTCACTTTCTTCGATCGTCAACGGACAGTCTGTATTCGCAAAGAACAGTTATTGCGTTACTAAATTTAGGCGTAACTAATTCTTTATTATGCTAACCTTATCCTAACTAAGCTTGTACGAGCTTACTTAACAGTGTACAGGGTGGCTCAAAAAAGTAAGCTGTTGTACTGTGTAAACAGCTTACTTTTTTTGAGCCACCCTGTAGGTGGGCTTACGTTTCGTTCGGAGCATCGCTTGTTTTTCTGCGACTGCTGAACTCGTAATCTATCTGTGTGATGCTATGAAATATAGCATTTCACACTATCGTTCATCGTCTTAAATGTATGCGCACACTGGCTGGTAAAGTCGGAAAGAAAAGTACAATTCGTGAGTAAAACTACACAAAATTATTACTTTTTAAATCGGTTAAGATTAACCAGAGTTACATTCAAATAGACTGCCAGGTTTTTACGGACAGTGCATATCCAGGTTTCATTCAATGCTAAGCTTTGCTCTCATCGAGACACTCAGGCCTGCACCATTACGCTAATGTAAGTATAGTAGGCATACGCTACGTACATGCACTATGCGACATTGAAATACAAAATGTTAAGCAATGAGTAAGCTTACCAGGTGCTCGAATCTAGAGTATCTAGACTCGATTTGGAGCGGCGCATCGACCGTCCGTTATTCTGCCCTATGCGCCACTATATTATTCTTTAAATATACCCTTAGGCGACTACACGTACGCAGCTCTTTCATTTATATGTTCTGAATAACCACGTTCAATAGGTAAAACCACGGTCGAAACCGTAACACTTGGAAATGCCCGTCTGCATCTAGGCCGCCTTAATACCGCGGCGTGTACAATCCCTTTGCTACGCCTATGACATTAATACGTATTAATGTCATAGGCGTAGCAAAGGGATTGCACCCTCCCCCAGGGCGAGAGCAAAAAATTGGGCGCTTAATTAAGAGGGGTAAGTTGTAAGTGCAACCCCCACGGGGAGAGGGATAAATCATTTTTTAAAGAAAATTTTCTTAGGGAGTGTGAGGGTGGGAGTTTGCGAGTGGTTAATCTTGGAGGTTAGCATGTATATATTGAGGACGATGACTAAAAGATCATCAAGTTTCGAGAAATAAAGAGAGTGCAACACCGCAGAGAGAATCCTGGCTACGCCCTACGCCCCTGCTGATGACAGGTTGAATTGATCAAAGCAACTGCCGGCGAAAGAACCGGAATTTCTGCTCGTATCGGTCGATACCGTGGAAAACTCGCTGCTTTCAACGCGACAGTAGGCCTACGTCAGCAACAAAACTTTCCGACAGTAGGCCTACTTGACGACCAATTTACGAGGGGCGTTCAAAAATTTCGTAGACTGACAGTTAACTACGAGATACGCATATCATATTTTGTCACTTTTCAATACAGACAACTACAACCGAAATGCGCATGATCCAGCATTTCTCCAAAGCTGTGAGTGTGATACCGTTGTAGAAGAATTGTTCCTGGTCTTCCAGCCAGCCATTTGACGTGCAACACGAACACGAATGGCAAATACGGTAGGTGACGGAGTAGTTCAAAGCCGGCATTTTGGCTGGCAGCCAGTGCTTGGGCTGACCTGTGATCAGATGGCTCCAAGTGACTTCTGTTTTTCCTAAACTGAAAGAATTCATGAAAAGACACAAAATTTTCTGACGACGAGGACGTTACCCTGCACTGCACGGCATATGGCTGGCTGGAAGATCAAGAACAACAATTCTTCTACAACAAGATCAGAGCTTTGGAGAAATGCTGGACCAAGCGCATTTCAGTTGCAGGTGTCTATGTTGAAAAGTGACAAAATATGATGTGCGTATCTCGTAGTTAACTGTGTCGGTCAACGAACTTTCTGAACGCCCCTCGTACTCCATGCCTTTGTTCCACATAATGCTTACCGTTTCTTGGCGCGACCATGCATTTCACCAACAGGGTGGGCCGGAGCCACTGACTGGCATGACTTGCCTTACCGGAACTATAGGCCCCTACGACAAAGAAGGTCATCATGCTTGGTCGACTGTTATAGCAGTTTTTAGCGAAAGTGAACGTCGCTATATGTCGTCGTCCGTCCGTCTGTCGTCTGTCGTCTGTCTGTAACGTTTGTGCGCCCTACTCAGGCGATTGAAATTATGTGCAAGTCTATTGTACTTTGTAGTACATATAGGATGTCGTAATACAGTTCACGATGAAGCAGGGTCCGATCCTAGGCAACGTCCGATCCTAGGCAACGTTGGAAGATCATCAGCGAACTGCTGCACTCCAAGGACTCCGACAAAACCAGAACTGATGCCGAAAACCAGAATCTCTGTTCCACATTTGGACAGTACTTTGTGGACAAGACTGTTAACTTGCGCGACTCTGGTAGTCTGCTGTCTGCATCTGTTGACAGTGATTTGTCATTCCCCCCTCATCATGGCCCCGTGCTTGACATGCTGTACCCCGTAACAGCTGCTGAAGTCACCCGGGTCCTCAGTTCCTCACCGGCCAAGTCATCCACTATGGACATTATACCTACCTCTTTCCTCATACGCTGTAAAACAGTGTTTTCTGAAATAATCGCACACTTGGCAAACCTTTCCTTTGCTGAAGGTAAATTCCCTACCATGTTCAAGCAAGCTTCAGTCACACCACTTATTAAAGCCCAATCCCTTGATAAGTCGGTACCTTCCAACTACAGACCAATTTCTAACTTAAACTTCATCTCGAAAATACTG
>Ga0049105_1001465_pt1 | contig 10513 bp, 6 predicted proteins | sample WorMetvaBAHAMAS1_FD_61260 | JGI IMG/M metagenome (GOLD analysis project Ga0049105, IMG submission 61260) | Worm MetaG Olavius vacuus BAHAMAS.1 | ecosystem: Host-associated > Annelida > Digestive system > Unclassified | place: Germany: Marburg | collected 2013-04-09 | reverse complement strand
GGTTGTATTCACAGGTACGAGTATTACTGGCATGTAGGGGTGAAGTACAGGGTTGTATTCACAGGTACGAGTATTACTGGCATGTAGGGGTGAAGTACAGGGTTGTATTCACAGGTACGAGTATTACTGGCATGTAGGGGTGAAGTACAGGGTTGTATTCACAGGTACAAGTACCCAGTATCATAGGTGTGATGGTGTGAGGTACTGATGTCATATTCACAGGTACGAGTATCATTGGTGTGATGGTGTGAAGTACAAGAAGCCGACACAGTTACCTGCGTCACAGTACATCGCTTTGTTGATGGACTGGATTGAACAGCAGATCAACAATGAAGAGTTGTTTCCTGTCACTGTCGGTCAGTTGCTTGTTTTATTGTAGTCAGTACAGTGTGCTTCACTGCCGAGTCATTACTATTGAGTTTATTACTTTAATATCGAAATAAAAAAGTCAATGTTTTTGGGAGTCTTGTTAAAAATGGTTTTAATCCAGTCTGATCTAATTTAATCTAATTTGCATTAACCAGAATATTTGATGATAGGTTAAAAGTTCATTAAATTCAAAATGTGACAAAATGCTACTGAATACTTGTTGCATTTGTATCTCAGATTATTTACCCCGTTGTAGTTAGTGGATGTGCTTCAAGTCAGCTTAGTATTTATTTCTCAAGTGCTTTCATTGCCACATTATCAGTTGATTGAGTGCTAATGGTAGTTTCCTTTCTGCTGTATATATTTCTATCTTTTTAACATGCATATCTCAAGATAGAGCAAGAAAAGGCATGAAGTACTATTGTGTTACATGACAACATGAAATAATGACTATTTGTATCTTGTGGCCGGGGGAGGGGAGGCAAATCATATAGTCCCTCTTGGATTATCAAAGGTAGCACTAAGATGACTCCATATTTACCTGACAGCTAGATCATGACTTAATAAAATGAGTGCAGAAGTTTGAAACATTGAAAACCTAAATTGTGAAGTGTTTGGCTAGTATGTGAAGTTTTTTTTGGTTTGATTACGATATGTAAGCTTGACAACAGTTAGCAATTTATTTAGTTCAGTTGTAGTGCTGATTAACTGTAATTTGACATTATTTGAATTTTTTCTGCATTTTTCTGTTGTTGTAGGTGTACCTTTCCCAAAGAATTACATTCCCACTGTAAGAAAAATGTTGTCACGCATGTACCGGGTTTTTGTACACGTCTACATTCATCATTTTGACAAACTTGTCAGCGTCGGAGCTGTATGTTTCTTACTATTCATAGTTATTGTTGCACCTGTCTGTCCCCCTACATAAATTTCTCTCTTTTGCCGTCATTATCTAAGCATTTTTATTTGCAGGTGACATGAAGTGAACAGGTCTTTTCTTGTTTAACTCTTTCGGTGCTGAATAAATTTTTTTTTAGTTTGTTCCCAGTGCTGAGTATGTATATATACAGGCTTTGCTGCATAACGTTACGAATGAGTGTCGACTTTTATCGACATATACCTCCTACGTAACAGCACCCAACCCCTGAACGTCGACTTTAGTCAACTTCAGCACTGGGCCCCTCGTGTACAACAAAAGTCGACATCAGCACTGAAAGAGTTAAACTATGTCTTTAGTGCTTTAACGTTGATGGTTGGTAATCAGGCCTGAAATAATATTACTGCAGCAGTCTGTGAAAGAAATCTATTAGCAGCCTTCATGTGACCACTGGCTAACTTGGTAAATGTGAAATGGTGATTGTGGAAAATGACTGTTAAGATGGTGGAGTTTTTGTGTATGTGTTACATTGTTGGACTTTGATTCTACACATTAAATTTGATCTCATTGTATGATGCTGTGTTGGTGCCATGCAGGAGCCTCACATCAACACATGCTACAAACACTACTACTATTTTGTATGTGAGTTTGAACTCATTGAGAAGAAGGAGTTGGAGCCTTTGGTTAGTTGATCACTTTGCTGTTAGCATATCCACATTATATTATAAAACTATTTATAGTGGCCAAAGTAAAGAACTGCAAGGTCCACTATGGCGCAAGTCACACAACAGTGTCAGGATATGACTGCCGAAATAAGTGTGTCTTCAGTTTTTGACGAAATGACAACAGCGATGTTGCAGTAGTAACATCACGAGGGAGAGTGTTCCAGATCCTGGGACCAGCTGTAGGAAATGAGCGGTCACCAACAGTAACGCGGCGAGATGGGCGAACATCAAGAAGACTGGTAGACGATGATCGAAGACGGGTTCTGTTAAATTGTGCACAAACTGCTGTACGCACTGCTTCATTGACATCCTAACCATAGGACCAGTATGTGATAAATGTGTCATCGACGTCAATCAAAGTATTACTGTTTTTTTGTTGTCTGTGCAGAAGTATCTCACTGAGAAGATTTGCCACTAGGTGGCAGCCAACATGTCATTAGAGTATTTTCAAGACTGGACCAACATTTCGAAAGACAAAATATTGAATGTGGCTTTTGTGTGACTCTTCATTCCATGGCATATCCATATGTAACGTTTGGAGAGGCATGAATGTAGCAAACGATGCAGGCAAAATTGTCAATTGTAAAACTAAGTCTGCACTAAAACCTTGCTCTTTTGCTTTGCATACTGATGTGCCAATTTCACTTTAAAGAATTATAGACAAAAGTGAGAAATGTAGGTATAGTTTTGAAAACCAGAAATTTACTGCAGTGAGTCAATTTAATTTTGCAGCTAAGACCATATGAATAGACGACGGAAAATAATTACACAGCTGTTTATTTCTGCATTTTTGGCATAATCGGCCCAAAAATTGTGCCTCTCCATTTCTGCTACTAGTTTTTCTTTTATGTCTCTTCGTACTTTTGTGTGTCTTACGACGTTCATGTGATAAGCGTCAACTGTGTATTCATGTGTGCTTGAAACTTGCATGTCGGAAATCGGTGATTCGTAACATTTAATGAAGAAAACTAAGGCCAGAAATATTCTATTATGGGAATAACTGTGCATTTGTTGTGAAGTCACAGTATATGTGCTGTGTGAGTCTTTATCAAAATGTGTTAAATATATTCTGTGTTTTGTACGTATGCATCTTGCAGCTGCAAGGGGTAGTGATTAAACAGTTCAAATGCGTCAGTGTAATTTCTAAAGTGTAATTATTAATTATGTTGTATTTTATGCGGAATTATGACTAAAAATACGCGTTATTGTCGTAAATTTATAATCGTCTGTACATCACATCCACCAGTAAGTGTATTATTGTAATATACAGTGCATATTAGATGTGTAGTTAAAGTATTCTGATAATTGTGTTCAATTTTAAATATGAATGTAATGTGTAATGAATTTTTTATCAGTGTTATATCTGGTGATCTGGTCTGACTTTTGAATGATATCGTATGGTGTAAGCTGTGTAGTTTGCTTGTTTATTGCTTATTTTGTGAAGATTTTTTTAACTGCAGTCGTGACTGGTGATTACAATGTATGTGATTATGTATTTGTGATCATTGATTGCTGTACATAGTGGACAGATGATTATTGAATCTTTTAAGTAACTTGTGCACAGACCGTGAACTAAGCCATCCATGCGATTGGTCTCATTCTCATGAGTAGGAATTATTGGGCAAGGAGTCCAATCCGTGACTGACACATTTGGTTACAGATTTGTCACTGAAAGTTGCTGATGGGTGGTGGACCAGATTTGCCTCCATTTCATGGATACATCATGCTTAGGACTATACAAAAATCACAAATTCACATAAACCGTGAATTTTGGCATCTGCCTTGAATTTTAGCATGTGCCATGATTTGTTGTGATGTTTCTCGTTCGATGCACTTTTGTGTAGAAATCCATAAAAACAGTTAAACATGACACGTTGGACCTAAAACAACTGCACTGATCATTATTTGGAGCCAAGAGGTAGTCCCTGGAATCGCTGCCATCTGCTGCCGCCACCAATCGATGAAGCCCCAAGTCAAAGTCAAGTCGATGAACCATCGACCCGTTGCCGATCACGCTTTGAGCCGCTGCCACCGCTAAGGCTACTTACTCATCGACTTAATGCATTCTGTTCAATTGCATCAACATATTTTTTGGCAAAGTTTTTAATGTGATTGTTGTTATAGGAGGCTAATTGCCTAAATGATTTCAAAGTTTAGGATTCGAACTGTTGACATCGTGATCAGAATTGCACTGCATCTGTTGTCATAGTTTACACCCTACAACTGCAGCACAACAGCATCTTGTACAGTGGCAGAAATGCACATATTTTTGTCAGAAATCAAATTGAGTTGACTGTCAAGTCGATCACGTGTACTCAAGTCAGTCAGTCGATTGACAACGATTTAGTCGACTAAGTCAGTTGATGGTACGCCAAGTCAGTCGATCACACGCTCAGCGACTGACTCCGGGGACTATCAAGAGACAGGTTGCTAGCTGGCATTTTGTTATGCCAAGTAAGTCACATTTGGCTTTTTAAATTTGTCTGGCGGTAAAAATTTGGGGTTGGCAGTTTTGCATTTTTTGGCACTTTTTATATAGCTTAGCAGTTAATTTTTGAGCTCGTTATTACTTATGAAGTGAAAAGTGCTCGTCAATGCAATTAACACTATGTGACCATGAATTTGCAGTGAATTTTGCAATGTTTTAAAAAACTCTGTCATGAATTTTACACTTTGACTGTGATTTTTGTATAGCCCTAGTCATGCTTTGCAGTTTTGTACTACTCACTTGCATGTAGATCGCCAGCGTGTTCCGTCATTTGCAAATGTGTCCACTTGAGAAGGTCTGATGCTAGTTTGGTTCTCTCTGACTATTAGACAGTGTATTGTTTATACTGCTGGGCTGCCAGAACAGAGGGATCCATGGTGGAGTTGTCATATGCATCATAGTTGTGTAGTGCAGCTTCAGCTTGTAGGATAGTTGTAATGCTGCATGTTAGTGCTAAACAGTACACACTGCACCGTTACCTACCGCCTTCCAGTGAGAACTGAAGGTAAAGGTAAATGTTTTTTTGTATAGTGTCTTGTCATGAACCACCTCTAAGGCGCTCCGGTATGGCACACCTTTTCAAGGGATCTCAGTTTACCTGCATACCCCATGTTCATCCGCTAATGGAATAAACCATACCTGCCTTTGCCTTCCCAGTCGAAGCTGGTATTCATTTATCGACCCAAGAGGGATGAAAGGCTGAGTTGCCCTTGGTACATGACAACAATGAAGACATCGTTGTCATGTACCGATCAGTTTCCATTTGGCTGGTTGATGGTGGGCCAGATTTGCTGGTTGTCACTTGATCGGCAGAGTTTCTCTGTTGCAGGCCCATTGTCTGGAATTTGGTTTGGACCCATTTCAACCTCCATTTGTTGTGGACAGTGAAGAGATGGGTTGAAGACTCTTCACACAGGCTACATATGATTCCTCTTAGAAATGTTATGTTGAAAAGTGTTTGAACTTTGAGCTTTAATGCTGAGGTATGTGTTGTATTGCCATTCTGTGATTAACATCTCATGATGCATTTGTCATAATGATTGCACAAAGTACCCCACAGCTTCGTTGCAATGCCTCTTTAATTAGTAGTTTGAATGTTATGTTTTAAAAAATAACTTATTCACATACTAAATAATATAGTGATATTCAGACAGCTTATTTTTTATTTGTCCACCGTTGTCTGGGTTTTTTTATTTGTTGTCTGCAGAATTTTTTATCATGAACTTGCTCATATTAAATGTTTTGCTGTGTTTGTATATTTCTGTTCAGTTTTATTATCAAATTCGATTACAGCTGTCCAGGCCAATGTTACTTGTGTGCAGTACTGTGTTAAATGTGATTTGGCAGTGCATGTATATGAAAACTTATTTCAAGAAAGTAGAATTCGATTGAGCATTAACGTTATCGATATTGCTGTTTATCTGTCGCATGTGGTTTGAAACATTCACTACTCATCTTTCACATGTTTTAAGTTAAATTCTGTTGTTTTAACTTTGGCTATGAGTGTATGTGTGACTGTAGCTGATGCATTTGTGATAATGGTGTTTGTGAAGATGTTCATTTGTATACTTGATGTTAGTATTATTAGTAATTTGTGAATCCACTGGCTTGTCATGTGCTTACAGTTCATTTATTAAATATGCATGTTTATTATAGTTATTTAAACAGATTTTGCAGTTTGCTGTTTCGTAAATTGTTTGACGACCAATATGATTATTAGCTGATATCAGTGATAGCAGTTAGCAATAGCTGAATAATGCGAGGTGTCAGTTGTCGTCTTTCATGAGCAGAGTGGTATTTCCCCATGCTCGTAAAATGATGAAATAAGTTGTCACAGTCATTTTTGTGACTTGCATGCATTTTTCATAACTGTTAAATATTGTCATTATCTGTTTCTGTTACATTAAATAAATGTTTTATGTATGGTATATTTCACTAGTTTTAATTTCATCGTCCTGGAGACTGCCTTTCTGGTACAGTAAACTTTTCATTAATACCAGAGTATGAATTAAACTCAAATTCACACCGTTTCAAATTCACTTATAGATTTTGCAGTTGAAATTAAATATAAAGACATCTAGTACATCTGATCTGTAGCTTGACAACAAATAGCGCTTTATATTTCTGGTTTTATCTAGCTGAGCTCATAGTGTAGCCTAGCTGGTTAAAAGCTGTGTGTGTGTCTGTGTGTTAACCATGGTGGCACAAATCATAACTACTACACACAGAAACTTCTAATCATGTATGCACAGACCTATTGATGAATGATCAGAAACCAAAAAGTACATGACCTAGTTCACAGGATTTATTGGTCATTTTACTTACAGCTGTTCTGCCAGCCAGGCGTCACTGCCCAGAGCTGCTTGTTAAACAAATTATAACACTGTCTATCATTTAACAACAGCATTGTGAACAGCACATATCAGCTGACTTTATTATCAACGAATGTAAGCCATTTGAGTGTATGTTACTTCAACTAACAAACCGGAGCACTAAATGCTTAGTGTCAGCATTTGCATTTACAATCTCTGAAGACACAAGAAGCACTGGTATAGTCATTAAGTATGTAAGTAAGTAAGAGTAATTCTGTGGTACAAAAAGTCGCTCATCTCCTGATGAGTTTCTTGTTTTACTTACAGCTGTTCTGCCAGCCAGGCGTCACTGCCCAGAGCTGCTTGTTAAACAAATTATAACACTGTCTGTCATTTAACAACAGCATTGTGAACAGCACTTATCAGCTGACTTTATTATGAATGAATGTAATTTGAGTGTATGTTACACCAAGGCATCAGCTGTCTCAATACTAACAAACCGGAGCACTAAATGCTTCGTGTCAGCATTTGCATTTACAGTCTCTGAAGCACCACACCATAAGCACTGATACAGTCATTAAGTACATAAGTAACTAACTGTAACTGAGGGGCTTGTATTGCGCCCCCTACTAGAAGACAGATGGCACATCACAGAGTCAATCTGTGTCTTGGTGCCCATAGACAGAATGAAACAAAAATGTTTTCAGATCACGACGAAACAAATCCGTTGATCGCAGTAGTTCCAGCTCCGTTGGTAGCCTGCTCCATGCTTGCAGTGCAGCAACAGAAAAGGCTCTGTCGCCAGTTCGTCGACGTGTCCGCGGCACGACGAGGCTGCCACACGATGAAGCACGCAGTGTAATCGACCTGGAATATTGGCAACCGATGTCAGAAGGTCTGAGATATATTCCAGCGTGTCCCAGAAGCGACTTGTGAACCAGTAAGAGTAATTCTGTGGTGCAAACAGTCACGATGCACTGTAATCAGTTAACTCCCAAACAGAAGTATTCTCTGTTTCCGCTTGGAATGTCCGTAGTCAATGTCCTGCTGTAAGACAGAAGATGGAATTTTTAAAAATGAATGGTGTGTTACTGAAACTGTGTTATATACACATAGTAACAATAGGGCTGAATGTGAGCTAGGGTTTAACATCTTGCTCCACAAACAGTCTTTCTGGGCAATCAGACGGAAGATTGTTCAATATCCACAGACTGTCAGCAGCGAAGTTGTGTGAGAGGACATGTCCTGCTGGCTGCTGATTGCAGAAGTGGCGATCAGTGTCAGTGAGTTTCAGATATTAAAATGGTGGAAATGAAAACTGTCAGCAGCGAAGGGGTGCGAGGGGCATTCAAAAAGCTTGTAGCATGACAGTTAACTAAGAGATACACACATGATATTTTGTCACTTTTCAACATAGTCACCTGCAAGTGAAATGCACTTGGTTCAGCATTTCTCCAAAGCTCTGATCCCGTTGTAGAAGAATTGTTGTTCTCAGTCTCCCAGCCAGCCATATGCCGTGCAAATAATGTCCTCGTCATCAGAAAATATGTGCCCTTTCATGAATTCTTTCAGTTCAGGAAACGAACAGAAGTCACTTGGAGCCAGGACAATGCAACTGCTCACACGTCAGCTCAAGCACTGGCTGCCGTCCAAAATGCCGGCTTTGAACTACTGCGTCACCCACCATATTCGCCACTCACATTCATACTGCATGGCAAAAACTGGCTGGAAGACCAAGAACTATTCTTCTACAATGGAATAAAACCTTGGAGAAATGCTTGACCAAGTGCAATTCAATTGCAGGAAACTATGTTGAAAAGTGACAAAATATGATGTGCGTATCGTAGTTAAGTGTGTTAGGCTACGAACTTTCTGAATGCTCCTCACAGAAACTGAGTACATCAATGTCACAGGTCCAGCTGCTATGGTCTTATGAGGCTGGCACAACACCTTGCATTTACAATATTAATGATCATCAAGTGGATGAACAGTATTGACGACATGCCTTTATTTATATACACTACAAATCTGAACCTGAGAAAAGAGATCGAAACTCTAGAAGAACCACTACTAGCAGCATGAACACACAGTGTATATGACAATGAAACTGTATTATACACACACAGGAAGTAACATCATGGCTGAATGAATACTAAGCAGAGTTTAATCAACCACTACAAATAATGTCATTTCGAAGACGTCTTGCCAGGCAATCATTTGCATGGCACTGACAACCAAAACACAAAAGAAAGAGAAAATACACAAACAGCTAACCCTAACCACACGTCACCAACTGACCCAAATTACAAATAAAAACAAATGCTAAGCCTAAACTAGACATTATCACCTGTTTTCCTGCCAATTAGCATTTGATGTAGCATTTGGCCAAATACATGTTACCAGTCAATACGTCCTATACACCACTGATGCGGACTATATAACAATCTTCGTTTATTACAGTTGCAGACAAACCGCTACAACCACATACTGCATCTGTTAACTTTCGTAAAAACCATGTTTCCTGTGAAAATGAAGGGTCACATATGGTACCACAGTTTGATAACTTTTCAGCCCGAAGGGTTGGGTCCTGGTCCACCTGTGAAAACTGTTCATCTCATATGAGCATATAATATATACAGTTGCGCCCATTAGTACACTATACTAAAGGGCACAACTATGCAATACAGAACAGGACAGTTCTAACAGTCTTTCCAGGCAATCGGCACTGCTCGGACATTGTATATGTTTATGGTGCATTGGTGCTGTAATCATTATAAAGTGATTGCAAAAGTTCACAAAGTTCATATGATGAATGTAGAACAGCACCGAGTGGCCGACGAAGCTAACTGACTGGAGCCGTGAGTCTGCTCATAGGCTGCTACTGTCTCCATCTAATAGCCACTTATTACTACTACCGGTACTCAGTCTGAAAGCTGATAATCATTTTTACCGCGCTGCATGTAATGTACAGCGATGAGAATTCTGTCTGTCTGTCCGTCCGTCTGTCACACGCGTGAATTGTGACAAAACGGAAGAAAGATCTGTCCAGATTTTTATATCATACGAAAGATAATTTAGTCTAGTTTACTGAGAAGAATAGTTGGTGGCGGGCGACCACTTCTACCTGAAATTTTGGGTCAACTGGCCCCCGTTGGAGCAAAATCGCTGATTTTGAACCGATAATCGCTCGTAGCGCCTCAGCCGTAACACCTAGTGAAAAAAGTTCAATTAACGCTAATAGGAAGTCCACTACGCACTACTTTCCAATGAGCCTAAGATGATCATCGTACATTGCCCCTAAGTCACCCAAAGGGGGTCTCAAAAATGCAAGACGGCCGATTTCCGTAAAAAATCGCACTTCGCTTGTTTTTTGTGTGAAAAATGTCAGCGGCAAAGTTGTAAGGCATTCATTGGCCTAACTAACCATGGAAAAATGATTGGTGGGGGCGACTCCTTCTACCTGAAATTTTGGATCAAAGTGACCGCATTGGAGCGAAATCACCAATTTTTGATCTCTTTTCGCTTGTAGCAACTCAGCCATAACACCTAGTGAAAAAGTTCAATTAACATTAATAGGAAGTCCACTACGTGCTTTCCAATTAGCCCAAGATGAACATCGTACGTTGTCCCTAAGCCCCCAAAAGGTGGCTCAAAAACGCAAAGTGTCTGAAATTTGAACAATAAGCTGCAATAACTTAGAAACGGTACGAGATAGGATGTTAGTTACAATTAATCACTAATA
>Ga0049105_1001464_pt1 | contig 10513 bp, 7 predicted proteins | sample WorMetvaBAHAMAS1_FD_61260 | JGI IMG/M metagenome (GOLD analysis project Ga0049105, IMG submission 61260) | Worm MetaG Olavius vacuus BAHAMAS.1 | ecosystem: Host-associated > Annelida > Digestive system > Unclassified | place: Germany: Marburg | collected 2013-04-09 | reverse complement strand
TATATATTCATCTTTATTCACCATAAGCTGGTAGCAAGTAAAAGAAGTAGAAAAAGACAACAACTTAAGTAAATACGAGAAAGGAACGACAACGAATCAACAATATCTAAACAGAGAGGCTATACACTATCATTCATAAATGGCTGATTATCTGACAAAATGGATTTGAATGATCACGGTCGGTTTCGGTCGGTGGGTCTGTCTGTCTGTCTGTCAGACCATAACTTTCGAAAGCCTTGACGTAGGAAGTTCGTAAATTGCACATGGGAATACGGGTCAAATTCGTCATCGGATCAAGGTCACAGGTCGAAAAACCCTATTCCCGCAATGTGAAACTTTCAGTTGCCGTATGGTTAACTCCGGTTCTGTAAAACATAGAACCACGAGGTTTATGTATATGTAGCAATGGGTTTTGGGCTATGGTAGATCGAACGGTGTTACCGCCGTCTTTGTCACGTGACCCGAAGTGACCGCGCGTGACTAAATGCATACGTTCGCGATTGGTCGGCGTTAGATTAGAATGCAATCTTGTTTATTAGCTCAGTTGGCTGAGCTAATAGTATAACTGGTCAAATGCTGTCTGTGTGTTAACCAGGATGGCACAAATCGTAACCGTTACATGTACAGAATTGTACTCTTGCGTGCACCGACCTATTGATAGAAATCAAAAGGTAGACTAGTTTGACCTAGTTTATCGGGTTTATAGGTCATCTTGCTTATATGGTTGTGCTGCCTGTTGGAAGAGCCCCTTTAAAATGTGGACTGCAGAGGAGAGGTTCGCGCCCTGTGGGAACGCTCTGTGGCTAGTGGCTACGCGCATAACTCCTGCAAACACGAACCGAAAGTCGCTGCATTGTCAAAACTCCGACCACGCGATATTGGAATTCACGCGGGTACCGATGGTCATTATGTATTAAAAAGGTTTCTTTCTATCCGCCGAGGTACGTTTTCCTCCTTCGCACCCGGATTTATAGGTCATTAGAACTGTGTCGACGCATCTCGACGTAAACAAGTCTTTTTTATACGAGCACGTACGCCTGATAGAGCCTTGTACGTGCGGCGACAGGCCTAGCTGCTGCCATGGCAACGCAGACGACGCCTTCGCCAGAGCACCTGTTTGTCGTATACGTGGTCATTTGACATTTAGCACCTGCAGGCTGAAAATTACTGGAGTATCCGTACATTCCTCCCCTGGGGCATCCCCCCTGGCTACCAGGGCTGTCGTGGGTATGGGGATTTCTGTGGAAATTTTGGTGATGCCGGTTTAGGGTTGGAGTTCGGAATAGGGGCAAGCAACTGTTGTGCGTTTAATTCTGGCCCACCGGGGGCAGAGGGAAATGCGAGGGGGATGAAGAGAGGGAAATGTACCCTACCCGCTGCAGTGTGGCGACAAATTGCACTGACTCGTACTGATGACGTTCTCGTAAAAAGGTCAACAGTACTTTCGTGTTGTCGACGACGCGATGTCGTCAACATCTTAACCGCCCGCCGTCGATAATGCGGTTACCTGTACGCGTTTAAACCCATTATAAAACGACAACGAAAAGAGCAAGGCCCCGTGGTTTGCGGAGGAGGATAGGGAGTTTTTTTTGGGGTGGGGGACTTGGGCTAAGACCCAAACGTACGCCGAGTGCAGCGGTTTTATGCCTCCGACAAGAATCATGTTTTCGAGTTGTCCCTCCGGACGTACGTTAACACCTGCATTTCGCATATCACGATGTCTCTTCTTCGCTCAGTGGAGTGATTTGAATGAAACTTGGCGCAGATGTTCGTCTATAATTTGTTCAAGGTCAGAGCGTCAGAGGTCAACGAATAATCATATAACAGTAGCAGAGCCGGCGCAGATCACTCCCGAACTCTCCGACCGTGGGGGAGCAAGGGGGTACAAGGGGCCCCATCACGGGGTACCGTAAAAGGGTCGTGAAAGGGCTTGATTGGCAGTGAACGGCTTTAAAAGGAGGGCCAATGGCCATATTATAGAAAGGGGCTCATAGAGATGAATTGACTGTGAGACTGAGGACTAGAAAGGTCGTTTTTGAGGATTACAGTAAAACAGATCGTCAGAAAATTGACGGAAAATTTGGGGCCTCGTTGGCTGCCGTTCGGGGGAGGGCTCATTCAGGCTTCCGCCGGCACTGAACAGTAAAGTAAAAAAAGTCGGAGTGATACAAGAGAATGACCGGAAACCAGCTTGCGGCGTAAAGGTAAGGTAAAGGTAAACGTGGATTTGTATAGCGCCTCGTCTTAAACACACCTCTAAGGCGCTCAGGTATGGCACGCGTTCTCAAGGGATCTCACAGTTTTACCTGCACACCCCGCGTTCATCCGTTAACGGAATGAACCATACTTACCTTTGCCTTCCCAGCAGAAGCTGGTACTCATTTACCGACCACGGAGGGATGGAAGGCTGAGTTGGCCTAGGGTGGCTGGTTGGTTACATACCGAAATAAATGTCCGGCATACGGGAATTGAACCCGGACACGGTCGCCCGTCTCAGTACTAACCGGGCGCGACGTAAATTAACTTCGTTGATCGAAGCCAACGCGCTAACTACTACGCCAGACCACCAACCAGGCGTACAGGAAGTTATAGGTTTAAAGTAAATTACGAAATTCAGACTGAATAAGTTTGATAGTAAGTAAGTAACGATGTTAATGGAGCTTTTGCGGCATAGGCTTGCATTTGGACGGTGTCGTGTCGAGGTTTACGTGCATGCAAAAAGGCGCACGGAGCGTTGTGAGCTGGCGTATCGTCTGGCATCGTGCGGAGCGGCGGCGATTGGTCAGGAAGTTGGTCAGTAAAATCGATGGCCAAGTCGTGCGAGGACGCGAGCTCGTTAATCTTGTGAGTCGTGCCGCCGTCTGACAACCGCAGCACGAACGACTGACTGGCGAGGTCAAGGAAACTGATCGCTCGCACGCACGGGTTGGGATGATGATGATGATGATGATGATGTGCAATGATTTAATGTGCACTTAATAGCTGACTAGAAGCCAGCTTAGCCTAGCACACAGGGCCAAAGTTAAAACCGACATGCCCGAGAAAAATGTTCTAGATGAGGGCAAGACCGTTGCCAGAAATTTATTTCCGAGGGGTGTTTCCCCCGTCTTTTTTATTCCTTTTTCCCCGCCGCGAAGTGGCCCCTCAAATCCAGTTAAGGGATTTGGGGTTGGTTGAGGGCGACCCCCTCACTGGTGACTGTAAAGTTTGGTCTGGAGGTCGGATTCGACCCCCTCAGAAAGGTCGGAAATCCAAATTCGTCGTTAAATCCCTATGAACTAATGTGTTTACGAGATTGACGACAACTTTGTTTTCATGTCTGTGTCATCGTCAATGGCCAAGAATACAGTGTGATGACACGCATTTCTCTGCATTTGATTGCAAATAATGTTTAGAATTAGTACACGAAAATGCACCAGAATGCAGTATTTTGAAATTAAAAAATTACACCCCCTTCCCACACCCCTTTGCCTCGACGCCTTCGGCACCTCGATCTCGTCTTCGCCGCTCGACCCCCCCCCCTTCCCCCGCTGGTTTCTTGACAAATCGAACGCTGTTTGACGGGTGAAGGCCTGCTGTGTGGTCGGCCGCACGTGCAGACGGCGTAAGTGACATTGCGAGCATACTGCCGCGTTACTGAGGCGTTGAACGATCGCATTTTGCACGTGGTCTGCGCCTGACCGAACACCGTTGTTTTCGTTCGGACACAGTCACCTTGACACCGATGCCATGGCCATCTATTGACCGACTCCAGCCAGGCAAGGCAGGGCGGGTCGGCTCCGTTGTTATATACGTCCGTCTCCGTGGGCGTGCGTGCGTGCTGTTACGTAGCTTGTTTCCCTATGTTCCTCGCTGTCCCCCCCCCTCCCCGTCTGGAGGACTAGGGGGCACCTGCGTGGGGGCGTGGCTTCCAGCTGTGTCGTCCACGGTGCGGCTGCATTTGTTTCGCGATGTCGTAAACAGGTTCGCTGTTAGAGAGGCGCAAATGCACGATTTCGAAGCGAATATTACGTTTTACGATTTGACCAACCCTGTGTACAGTAATGTTACACTTACGGGCAGTTTTTTTATTCTGCTGGACGGCTGTATTTGTTTACATGGTGTGTTAGACTAAGTCGGCTTTAAGTCGGGTTTTCGAACGCAATTTTTAAGTGCGTTCGAAAACCGACTTAAAGCCGACTTTGCACTTTGATTCATTCATTCATTTCATTCGGCTATGTTGTCGCAGTATATGTGTTACTTACTTGCGTATACTTAGGCTCATTCTTGGAGAAATTTTTCTGCAATTTCTTCAAACTACAGCAGACGCGCTTACACTAGTACAGTTTTGTGTTAACTTGCGGTATTACGATGGTCGTTGAAATCGCAGATGTTGTCTTTGAAAGCCGTAGGCGTAACACCGCGGTCCGTAATTATCGACAGCGATGTTATACCGCGCGTGCATGCGTTTCGAGTTGGCGCATCACTACCGTGCCGACGGACGATATCCATAGGGATCGTCTGATGAACGCAGGATTGACGGCGTCGTCGCCGGCCGAGGATGTACCGCAGAATATTACGAGTCTGACCGTCCGTCCGTCCGTCCGTCTGACTTAGCGACCTTGGCGTACTGCGCCTTGTTTACCACGCTCCAAGGCTGTAATTTATTTCCTCGCATATGTTTCACTCGTTCCTTCCTTACTTTCTTTTCTTTTCTCTTTCGCCCGCCTCTCAGTGGCCCTTAAAACAGGCTAAGGGCTCTGTGGACACCTTATGGACTCTTAACTTCAACTTCATTACTAGAATACTATACAAGAACATTTATTGACGCTATTACATTACAGTAGAAAACTATTTATAGTGGCCCAAGTAAGAGTAACTTCAAGGACCACTGTGGCGACGTAGTACACTATGTCTGGGTGAGATTGCCGAAATAAATGAGTTATGAAATTATTATGAAACTATCTACACATACACTGAATCAAGCACTAACTGATATTACACCGCTTCTTTCTATCATTGTCGTAAACTTGCGTTCTGTCAAGCATGGTCATTAAACGAATGTTGTTATGTTACGTTATGGATTTTGGGGAGCATTGTTGTCTCCCCCAGCTCGAGGAACCACACTTGCAGCCACCAGACACGCTTCCTGGGCTCTGAATACACCAACAATGCGTTTGTTGCCGTTGTTCTGTCGTACTACTGTTTGCTTAGCTTATTGATTTTTAGCCTTCTGGCTACAAGTTCAATAAATCTGAATCTGAATCGACCCGTAAATACTTCAAAATTTGGTCTCAAGACAAAACGAAGCTATAGAAACATGCCTCTGTCGTTACGGAGTGAATTCTATTTTGATGTGTTGAACCGTTTGTGCGTGACTCGCGAGTGTGACAGACAGGCAGACGGACGGACAGACATGCTGATAGTAATAGCCGCGCTTCTACATCTTGCGCGGCCAAAGGTTGACCCTCGTCCATCCCTGAGCACGAATGCTAACAGTGTTTGTAGGAATAATGTGGGCGGGGTTTGGACTGGTTGACCAACCACGCCACAGACAATTTTAGCATGTAATATTACACAAATTGTGTTATACCATTAAAAGTAATTTGTGCATCTTTAAATGTGAAATTGTGTATATTTAAGGTTCATTTTCAAGAAAATTATTTATCTACCTGCGGCATTTTAAGGCTAAAGTTTAAGAATTTAAACAGTGACAACTAAAAAATGAAATGTTCAGTTTGAAGAAAAACGATTACTTTTTTAAAGTTTTTAAACAGTGTATATCTTTAAATTCTTCTTAGAATGGCGTATGAACCACGCCCGGTTGTGCATGAAAACGCACCCGCACTGTATGTGTGAACTTTTATGCGGCCAGACGAGCAAGGTCATGTACACATGTATGTATAGCGGGCGTGTCTGCTCAGTCGCGTATAGAAATGCACTCACGTCGGCCGGTATTATAGAAACGACCGGAATGCTGGGTAATGTTATATAGTGTTGTGTACCTGCTGGTGACCTTGCAGCTCGTGAACAACGGTGTATACAGTCCTTAAAACAGAAGTTCGCGGACGCTTGACACTAAGACTGAACGCCTAGAGACATATGTACAATATTTCCCCTGAACTGCAAATCAGAGTGGAGGTCTTGAAAGATACGCTAATGTACAGAGTATATGTCAGTGTATACTCACTGAATTAGAGTCTTTATCATTCGCTTTATTTGCACTGAGTAGGTTTTATCCGTTAATTTGCTCTGTTGTCATTGCCTTATATTTTCTTTTTATTTCTTTTATCATTGTATGTGTGTATGAGTGTTGTACCATGAGTACGATTTTTAATAATAATAATAATAATAATAAGCACCTCGGCCTGTAATGTGCTTTTTTTATGCTCATATGCCAACGTTGCTTTGCGATTGTCAAAGTTTTATTAAAGATAGTTACTTACTTACTTAAACAATACGTAACATTAATCCTATGGAAAAAGTATTTCCCATGCTCTGTCTCACTATATACCAAACCGTAAGCATTCAACCATCTATTTTAGTATTTTGTTGGGTATAATATTTCTCCAGTTCTGTTTGATTGTATATACCTATTCACTGCATTGTCTCTTGCTGTCTATGTGTTTATCTGTGCTATTTGGTCTTATGACCACAAGATTCAATGCATACCATACTACTACTCCCCACCCTACTGTGCTCGCGATCGTGAAATTGCCAGTAGAAGCCTTTAACTGAGGCACTTGTATTGCGCCCCGTACTAGAAGACCGAGGGCGCATCACAGAGTCAATCCGTATCCTGGTGCCCGTATACGGGCACCAGGATACGGATTGACATAATGAAACAGAAATGTTTTCAGATCACGACGAAACCTGTAGCCTGTAGTGGTAACTTGGTGGTCTGGCGTAGTGGTTAGCGCGTTGGCTTCGATCAACGAAGTTAATCTACGTCGGGCCCGGTGAGTACTGAGATGGGCGACCATGCCCGGGTTCAATTCCTGGTGCCGGACATCTATTCGGTATGTAACCAACCAGCCACCCAAGGCCAACTCAGCCTTTCATCCCTCCCGGGTTGGTAAATGAGTACCAGCTTCGGCTAGGAAGGCAAAGGCATGGTTCATTCCGTTAGCGGATGTACGCGGGGTGTGCAGGTAAAACTGTAAAATCCCTTGAGAACGCGTTCCATACCTGAGCGCATTAGACAAGGCGCTATACAAATTCACGTTTACCTTTACCTTTACCTTTACCTTTCTCAGTCGTAAAGTGGTTCGTACTGAACGACTGTGGAAAACATTGTCGCTGTGGAGTGATCTTCGTCTGACGGGCGGTTGATCCGTCTCTGTCGTCACTGCGTTGCAGTAGTCTAGCCGCTCCGTGCATAATGCATTGGTTTCGCTTGGCGTCTCAGCTGCGCGTCTGTAGGGACACGAAACAGATGCGCGTCGTTTCGTCTTCTCCTATATATAGATTTCGCCGAACGAACGAAGCTAAACGCGTGCACGTAAAAATCGGCGGAGATACTATAGGGATATGTCAGGATTCCGCGCGCGCAGAATTTTGCGCAGAAGGAGGCAAAAGAGTATAGTTTAAAAATTACTACTATACAGTCACAAAGAAGAGTTATCAAAGAAGAATGTTTTCAGTTGTCGTTTGAACACAGTAATGAAGTGCTGAAGTGTATATATAGAGGGATGTTCGATTCGTAAACGTCCATGTCCTGTACACCCTCTATACCACGGCCCAAATTCACAGACGATCTTACGACAATCTTAAGACAATTTTCGGACTTACGACAATCTTGTGACAACTGGCGAATTCACAGAACAGTTACGACAGTCTTAAAACCGGTTTCAAGACAAAATCTTACGATCACCTTTTAGAGGACTGAAGACAACTGCCAGACTGGGCAGGCTCAAGAGCCTAAGATATGTCATAAGATAATCTTACGACATCATAACTTTTGTCTTAAGATGATCTTAGGATAAATCTTAAGACAGTATCTGTGAATTTGGGCACAGGTTTACGTTTGTATATACATGTATGTATGTGTGTTTGTGTATATTTTCTGTTGATTGTTGATGAGTTTGGTTGTAACTTTTCAGTGCCATTGCTGTTAATTGCCCGTAAACACTCGTGTCTGAAGTGACCTGTTATGTGTTGAGTGTAGAGTGGGTCGTTAAACTCGTCTCAATTCACGCTACCACAGCGTGGCCTCGCCATGCGTCACTGCTTGCCATACAAAGTTCACTTATTGATGAGCACCGCTTCGCTATAGTTCGCATTATCGAGGCATTTGTGAAGTCGGACGATTAGTAATCCGGCTCGTAGTCTGAAGTCTGGCCATTACTCACATACCGGGCCGAAGATTGCACTGTTGTCGCAGATAGGCATTCTCATATCTAGATGTTGCTAGTGTAAGTGTGCATCCGGCGCCAACAGTATAGGCGGCGAGAGGGATTATGGTTTTAGACATAGGCGCAACAGCCGTAGGGACCAGGGAGACTGCATGGTCCCCTAACTTTCAGGTAGGGGGACCAGCAATGTATTGGTCCCCCAACTTCTTGGCCGTAGTTTTCAAAAAGCAAGAAATTTCACAGCAAGTGTTGTCACTTCAGTGACACTCGATCAGTCATTCCACACCAGTTACTTCGCATTACGCAGTTGAAATTTTGGAACTGATTTAGCCCTTGACATGCTTGTTGTTTGCTCGGATATACATGTCCTAGGGAGCCCACTAATATGCAAGGACGCAACCACGGCTGAAAAGTTGAGGGGGACCAAGGTTGGGTGTTGGGTGCGGGAGGGGGTCTCCCCTCTTTCTGTGAGGGTCCGGGGGTATCACCCCCGGAAAATTTTTTAAATTTTTTTGGGGGCGACCCCCTCCCGCACCCAACACCCAGCCCCGCCTTTGGCCGGGCGCGGGGCGCAAGCTCCCCGGTGTTTGGACCCAAACCTTGGTCCCTCAACTTTTCAGCCGTGGTTGCGCCCCTGGTTTCAGGTCATCGGCCGTTAACACCTATTTTGCGTTACACTTTTTCTCCGAATACTCGGATTTCAGTAAAACTTGCACGAATATTCGCCACGTGGGTGGGCACTACTTAAAAGGTTAGCAAGGTCAGGGAGGTCGAAGGTCAAGGTCACGGCGACACCAAGTGGTCTTTGTCGGCGGAGGCATACATTTCGACGTGTCGCGTCCAGGCTTACTGGTTTAAGATTTTTGTTGGTCATTTGTGTATACGTGCTATCTCTTCCGATGTGTACTGTTCTGTGTTGTACTGTGTACTGAAGCTGTGCACATAAGCACACTTAGATGAACTGCTCTTACAGTTCTCTGGATTGGGTTTGTCACATTGGGCCCATTTCACTACGTAGATTCATGTTTATGTGTGTGTATTTTGTGTTTTTTTGTCAACTGCATGTGTTACATTATTGTGAGCACAGTGGGATGGGCCTGGTGGAATTGAAGCCTTAGGACTCTATCTTCCTTCAGTGCTTTGACACTGTTGGTTGGGTCAACTGACCCGTAAAAACCGTCCCTGATATGACCTATCATGTGTTTGGTGACCAAACACATGGTGGGACGTTGAACCATACTCAGCTTCAACTCTCTCGATGTATCAGGAAGTGAAAGAATGAAATAAATTCAGTGGAAAAAGATTACTCCTGTTAGCATCTTGTTCCCAGGATGCTCGGGCGGACACCAACAGTGGCGTCGCCAGGATTCGTTGCGAGGAGGGGCAAAGATGGAAATTATGTCACGGGCACTCACGGCGGACTTCAGGGCGGGGTGCAGCAGCTGCTTGATGACTAATAGTTTTGTGACTGATGCAGTACTATTCGAAAGAGCTGTGAGTTGTTGACATCTGCATCAGCTAATCTCGCAGACTACACAATACTTGGATAGTTTACTATCAGATTTACTCCAAAGTGAACTAAAAATTGAATTGTTGAAAGTTGAGGGGGGGGGGGGCACGTGCCCCAGTGACCCATAGTTGGCGACGCCACTGGCGAGCTGTCAAGGTTAATGGCTGCAGTACCTTGGAGGAGCTTCCGTTCTACATTCTCATTTGCCGTGCGCGTCCAGGTTGGTTGTTATGTTGGTTCGTGGAAGTCGGCAGTATTGACAGGGCAATTATCACGTGAAGACCATGCCGCAAGCGTCAGGCGGCCGCCGGCAGTGGATGGCAACGACACGGCCGTGCGTGCGTGGTGTCAACAGCCGTCAAAACATGTTATTGTAACCTTTTCGTAATCGTGGCTGGCGGTTGACGTACGTCGCCCTCGCTGTGCATAGACCAGATTGGACGGAAGATTAGATTTACGACGCCGGGCGGGCGCGCGCCAACGCGATAAAAACATGCTGTGGGTAATGTAATTGGATTTGTGTGCATTTACCTGTTTGTCTGTTTGTGACGCAAGTCGAAATAGCATTGGCCGCTGTTTGCAGACACAAATACAAACAAGTTAGCCTTGAATCTAGTTTTTAGCCGTATGTGACGTATGACGATATTCTCAAGAGTTTCTGAGAACAAAT
>Ga0049105_1001463_pt1 | contig 10517 bp, 5 predicted proteins | sample WorMetvaBAHAMAS1_FD_61260 | JGI IMG/M metagenome (GOLD analysis project Ga0049105, IMG submission 61260) | Worm MetaG Olavius vacuus BAHAMAS.1 | ecosystem: Host-associated > Annelida > Digestive system > Unclassified | place: Germany: Marburg | collected 2013-04-09 | reverse complement strand
GTGGTATGACAGAAGACCGTTCGAAAGGAAGAATCTATTAAAGAAAACTATAAAACTATCATAACGTCGTGTTGTTACAATTCTTATCACCGTGGAAAGTCCCGGTATCATGAAATTAAATTGGAAACTGTTCATTTGCGTAGATTACGCAAATAAAACATCCATAGAAGAAAATAAAAACTAGAAAAGGTGATTATTATCGATGCATTGCCACTTGAAGTTGCCCGTCCCCGACATTCGTTTTCGGCTTTCACTATCCGCAACTGCTGGGCGTTTTCCGCACCTGCTCAGGTTCGGGACTTACCATGTCACAGAAGTCCTTCTGATGTCCTTCAGATCACACGTTCGCTTCTCTGCCACCATTGTAAATCTGCCTCGCAAATCAGTATCATTGCAGTACGTCTAGAGCATTGTGCGTGATGAATCGCTATTACTGGGATTTTCCAAGTCGCGATCGACTCCTCCTGAAAGTAGAATTGCATTCAACGACCTTGTTATGTAACGCCAGACGCATGTTCAGGGTCTGGCAATCAGTGTTTATTGCATATTGTTCTGGTGCAAAACAACTTGCTGTTTATGCTGTTTGTAGTCGGAGTAGTCGCCTGGTCCACTAAGTACAGCAGATGCTTTCTGTTGGCGTCAGCTAGTCGATATGCAGAGCTGCAGTGCAGAGTAGGGAACTGCATGGTAATGGCCAGTGGGGACACCGCAGTAACCGCGGGAAACTGCTCCTATGATCAACTGAAGTTAAATTTCGTTTCTTTGGCGCTGGACGAACATTTTTTCAATTAGACAGATGAACACAGCTGTCACGAAACTTTGTTGATGGATCGTTTTTTCACGGAATTTAATTGTGACTGCCTTAACTACAGATAGTAATAGACCACTTCATAAACTTGTACGCTTTTCTAGACTTCGTTTTCCACGATTTCAGTGTTAATGAATGTGTAATTGAACTGGAATCGCATGTTGTATGAATGAGGATGGGAATGAGAATGGGATGGGGATACTGTCCCGCATCCCCGTTCAGCCCTTTACTGCAGCGCAGCAGGTCAAGGAAAGGGGGAAAAGCCATGCAGTGGAGCATTTGGTGTAGGCAGCGGCTATAGCATGTGTGGTATGTCAGCTGTCACGAGTGATAACACCCACTGATCACAGTACAGTATACTGGCTATAGTACATTTAAACACGAGCCACCAAATGCTTCAACTATACCGCGGCTGAACTTGCTGACGTACACACAGAAAGACGTATCGTAAACCACATTCTTCGGATTAGAGAAATTGAAAGTACGATGTGCAACAAAGCGTTTGCACTGCTGGTGGTCATACTGGTGATCGTCGTTGGACAATGGCAGCACGGAGAAGCACTCCAGGAGAGCAGAGCGGCGACTGAGCGGAAACAGCAGCAGCTGCAGCAGCAGCATCAAGAGCAGAGACCGGCGATGCGACGTCGTCGAGGTCTACGGATCATTATGCCGGGAACCCAGTGGTGCGGCACTGGAAACGTGTCGACGGCTAACCAGTCATACGGCAACGTCGTCGCGACGGACCGCTGCTGCCAAGCACACGACAGCTGCGCATTTGCGATCGGAGCGTTCTCGAGGGCGTACGGTCTGTTCAACTACCGTCCGTACACGATCAGCCACTGCGAGTGTGACGACGTGTAAGCTTACGCCTACGTACCCTTAGCTTATACCTAATTACCTCAGTCAAAGAGGGTATGTAATGCCCAGCGTTTGTCTATCTATCTGTTAATAAGTTTACGTAACAAGAAACTCATCAGGAGATGAGATAGCGAACGTGAACTTTCTTTACGACATCGTACACGCAGTACAAAATACAATAGACTCGTGCATACATTCCGCCACAGATCGACGTGGTTATGTATTGGAACACAGGTTTACCAAATTCAGTGCAATAACGCAATGTAACGGCCATTACGCCGTTCAAGGTCATTCAAGGTCACCGATTTTGGTACCAATCGAAAGCTCATATACGACCTGTTATTAGTGATTAATACTAACTTACTTCCTGTCTTGCACTGTTTCCAAGTTATGGCTGAGTATTGGTCAAATTTCGATAGCGAGAGGAGTGCCTCTCTTTAACGCTGTCGTGGGTGATCCCCTACCAATATCGCCATAAATGATATATTGCTAAAAACTAGATTCTTTGGCTTACGTATCGCTGCAGAAAGTATCGGTGTATCTTCAACCACCTTACGTAATCCGTCCCGAAAGCTACCGAATTCGGTAAAATTACGCTGTGGTTAGGGCTATTACGCCGTTCAAGGTCATTCAAGGTCACCGATTTTGGTACCAATCGAAAGCTCATATGTGACTTTCTATTGGTCATTAATAGTAACTTAGCTCCTATCTTGCACCGTTTCCGAGATGTAACTTTCCATAGGTCCAAAATCGCTATATTTGGCTACCCCTCTTGCGTTTAACGCCCCCGACGGAGGGGTTCCCCTGAGAAGATCTCCCTAAAATTTTACCTGGACGTCAACAGATGGCCGGCGTACCGATTGGCGTAAAAACATTGCCGAAAATTTCAATCGCTTGAGTAGGGTGCACGAACGTTACAGACAGACAGACGGACGGACGACAGCGAACGACTGAACGGATCTTCGTTAAAATCTTACCGCAGATCTGTTGACAATGAATAACTGATTAAATTTTGGAACTTATCCGCTTCCGGATCCAAATTCGGGATTTAAAAAAAAGATTTTTCAACATTGCGCGAGATAGGGCATATTAAGTATAAGTAAGTAAGTATAAGTAGGGGGCTAGTGGTATAGTTTAGAGCCAAGCGCACAACGCAACCGGATCGGCTAGGCATAAGTCAGTGATAAAGATTTACTAGGGCCTAAATGCAATGTTAAAGATATGTGTGTTGAGGTTCAGTTTAACACAATTTGGCTTATATGTCTGGAAGAACTGATTATATCTTCATGAAAATTTTACAATAGATGCATCTGTGGACAAAAAATACCCTGCTAAATTTAGGAGGTAATCCGAATCCGTATATACTCCGGATCCAGACGTGATTTGCCTTGGTAAAAGTATGCGATCTTCCAGTGCTCTTATTGTTAACGGATATTAGTTAATGTGCACTGCACCCTGAAATAGGCTACCGTACGTTGTGTTGGCCTATCTTGTAGTTCGATTAGGCCTACAGGTAGGTCTGCTTTCGTTTATCTGCATATAACTGGTCGTAAGCCTATTTCAGTGTTGCGTATAGAAATTCGCCAATGCAGTATAGGACTACAGTCGATGAGTTGTGTGCCTTTCTTGGTGGCCTGAAAGTATCTTTGCAGACAGTTTATTCCGCAACTGAACGAGCAAAAAAGCAGCATCGGACAATTCAGGTCTTAACGTGTCCTGCCCGCGAGCAACAGATGCCACGACTGTGCATAGCGGCGCTGGCAAATGTTAGAAATTATCGTAATAATAAACGTATAAACAGATAAATTATTCAGATGACCTTAAAGACCATCGAAAGTCATCTGAGATGGGCGCATATACGCCACATATATCGCTTCCTATTCAATACTGACCGTGGCTCTAAATGAATTCGTTTTTCGGATGCGTAACGTATTTTAAGCGCGGCATTTGCTACAGCAATGTCCGACGTCCGTCCATGAATGAATGAATGAATGAAAGTGCAGTGATTTAAAGTGCATTCAAAAGCCAAAGAGTCGGCTTAGTCTAACACACTCCATCACATTCGTGAGTCACGCGCAAACGAAGATATCGAAACATTGCTAGAACGATACGTATCTAGTTTCTTGAGGCCAATTTCGCAGTCTTCGCCATCTCTCTAACATAATTATAGCGTGAAGCACATTTCAATATCTTGAATCGTTTACGCGTGGCTCACGAGTGCATGACTGACCGACAGACGGACAAACATTCTGATTGCAAATGCGGCACTTAACCACGTTGCGCGGCCAAAAATGCATATCCGAGTAAACTGCGCTGATGTTGACAGGTTTCGTTCGTGCCTACGCACTGTGGGCTCCGAAGAAGCAAACATGGTGGGACGACTGTTCTTCAACGTTGTCGGCACCAAGTGCTTCGTCCTTCGAGTGCGTCGAGAAAGTGTGTGCGTTGAACGTGCTTGGTGGGGTCGCTGCAACAGAGAGGAGACGGTCAACAACCATTATGCCGAAATAAGAGGCCCGCTAAGCTACTAGATCGCTTCATCGGCAACAGCTCTGCTAAAATCGCTCTAATAAGAGAAGGTCGTAAGTGAAACTATAAACGTTCAACGGCAAACCACCGATCGTATATGCTTTCGCCGGAAAATTTAGCTGTGACACTGACCTTTGACCTCAAAATGTAATCAGTTCATCTTTGTCCCCAGGAGCACCTAAGTTCAGAGTTGTAAATTTGGCGATATCCCACAAAAAGCAGTTTGTAAGATATATCTCGCAATGTTTTCTGGCCGTACAGTATTTGGTCTCGCTGTGACCTTGACCTTTGACTTTTTGACCTCAAATGCTGATCTCTGTCCCCAACCGTACATAAGTTGCATTTGCATATCTGGTGGAATTCCCACAAACAGTTTGTACGATATCTTGCTAACATCACGGACGGACGGACGGACGGACGGACAGACGACCCGAAAACATAACGCCTTCAGCGGCTAATCGCCAGCGAAGGCATAAAAAGTAGACTTTAAGTAAATGCGACAAGTTTGCACCACTGGCATAATTTGAGTGTATTTTTACTTTGTTTTGAACATAGGCGTATCCCGGATTTTTGCTCGTGGGGGGTGCACTCTATTGCTGTCTGAAATGCTGACGACCTTTTTACCGCGCTGCATTGAATGCAGGGCGGTCTAGGCAGGAGAAAGCTGTCTGTCCGTCTGTCTGTCTGTCGCAGGGGCGTAGCCAGGATTTTACATTGGCGGCCACAGACGCTGAGCGTCGAAGGCGCGAGTATCAAGGCGCCGACAGGGGTAAAAATTGGGGAGGGGGTGTACCCGTTCCCAATCGACTAGGGGATCTGGAAGAGTCGTGAGCACACATAGCAGGGTCCGGGGCCAACGCATTTTTGAAGCCCACAGAACACTTTCGGTAGAGAAAACCGCAGGCCTTACGTCATAACAATGCCAGTTTTTCCGTAAAAAAATCCACCCAATCGACGACTGGGGGGCATGCACCCTCTGTCTACACCCCTGGTCTGTCCGTCTGTCAAACGCGTGCGTTGTTGGATTTCGCTCCAATGGGGGCCGGTTGATCCAACATTTCAGGGAGAAGGGGTCGCACCCACCAACCATTCTTCTTCAGAAAACTAGGCTAAATGATCTTTCGTATGGTATAAAAATCTAGACAGATCTTTCTTCCATTTTGTCACAAATCACGCGTTTGACAGACAGACAGACGGACAGAATTCTCATTACTAGACCGCGTCTGCGGTAAAAACTGTCGATGTTATCATTGGACTGAATGTCTCGCATGGGTTGTAAGCATAAAGCAGGAGATGGATGATGATAGTACAACAATCACAGCAAATTCTCGTAACATCGTAACATCTGCGTCCTGGCATTCTTAACCTAGGTATCCAACGTTGTACTTTGCTTTCGCCTTATTTCACACATGCCAGTTCATCATCTTCATTATTACCACTTTAATGCTCACCCCATCCACTAGTATGTATGTATGTATTCTTTGTATGAGGCATAAAGCCAATATGCCATATGAACAGAAGTAAGATAAACGAGAAACTAGTGCGACTTCACGGAGTCCACTTTGTTTTTTTTCAGACCTCTTCTGCTCACTGTTTTATGTCGTTGTAATTTTAATTACTTTGATTTCAGTGATTTGATTTTACAGATGTGTCAGAGAATTAAATGCAACTTCACCAATCCACAGTGGTACAAAGCAATCTCATCATTCGTAGCATTTGCTCACCAGCAGTTTATGCAAAAAAGACGGGAAGAAATGTGGAACTGTAATATCACTTCAAGTGAATAACAGACAGTCAACGTAACCCTAACAGCACAAATTAACTGCGTCATTCTTAGTACGGTGGGACATTATACTGACACCAACAGCCGTAACGTATAACACCAGTGTTGTCCACTTTACGATCTGGATTCAACTGATTCATTTCGAAAAAATGGAAGTTTTTCACGCAAGTGCACATTAATAACTGAGTCAAGGTCCTGACAATTCAAGTTCGTAATTAAAGTGGTCGCCAGCAAAGACTTGAGTCATTATATTTTATGTCTGTAGCTGCTGTATGATAATTACCGAGCACTGCCTATTGTCCGCCATGCACAGTACTGAATTAAATATGATTGACAGGCATAAATCAAATGGAAGCATCATCTCGTGAATCTGACAGTATTGCACAACATCACTTCTGATCTAGCGCAGAATCCGAACCGTTTCTCTCCAGTAGTATTACCAACTCATAATGTTCCGTGTGAGGAAACATGTCGACAGCAACAACTTCCTTCACAATAAAGGGCTCGCCAGTGACCCTCTTGGACGGCTGCCGAGTTAAACTGCAATACAGTCGCACACGGTAGGCGATCTTTAATGCTGCACATTTATATAAGCGTTTGTTAGTAAGTAAGCAGGAACAACAACAATCTTCAGTTTCTGTTAAACTGGGCCAGGTTCCATTGCACATGAACTTCTAAAGGAAGACATTTAGGGAGTACTGGGAAAGTTTTTATAGACTAGTTGCCATTCCGTCTAACAGGAAACCCAACACTCGTGTTATCAGTCACTCTTACAAGTGTGGCAACAAATTCTAATTAACAGCCAAAAACATAATTGAGTAAGACAATTATCAATCTAGCCAGGGAACCTGGTCTATTCACAGTTTTATGTAGTTATAACTGCACAGCTGCCTAGACTATGCCCATGGTCACTGCTGCCAAAACATTGCCTTCAGCAGGACACAACTGATCAAGCAATTACCAGAATTATCAGATAAGATAACAAATGGTTATTTTATATTATTATTATGTTATATCTTAGTTTTGTATTGTCAGGACAATCTGGCTAAATGAAGGGTAACTAACTAATTTCGACTGATTGACTATAGTCAGGATCTGCAACTACATACACACTGATCAAGATTACCCTCACGCAACACAATCTGTTATAGAAATGCAATTCTTGTCATGCAGCACTAAGGCTGTCTAATCACACACAATTGCATCAAGAATTGCTCCAGACTTACTCGACAATATTCTGCTTAGCAGAGCCCGGTTTGCAGGACACATATACCAGTCGTGAGACACACGGACATCTCCGAATCGCTCGAATGACATCTGCGTCTGTACAACAACCAAACAAAAGATTGCAGGATATTCATAACTGCTGACAATGTCATCGCCATCAATTCACCATCACTGCATCTGTTACAGATTAAAATTAATTAAAGACAGCAAACTGAAGTTCAAAAACACCTCTACTATTGATGATCTGAAGTATGCTAATATGTCTTCATTAAACGTAGTACTGCAGCCACAACAATTTTTTCGGATATTGTGCAAGTAATGACACTTTGCAAGGCACCGTTCAAATACAATATTACTGACATTTACTGTACAAAACTGTGCACTACACATTTTAGTTCATTTTTCCATAGTTTTTAGTATTTTTAGATATTTAGTTTTCAACTTCTTAGATTTTTCTCTTTTCAGTACTAGTCACATGATATGGACCATGTTGTCTGAATTTGATTTGAAAAGCAAGAGACGACATGAAACAAAACACACGTAGTCCGGCTCTTGGTGGATCAACAACCACAATGACTTCTTGTCCAGACAATCTCCACATCAAACTTGGCAACACGTCCTCGGCTTTACCACAGATGAACTCAGCATTGGTAATACCTGCAGCAGTGTAACACAGTGTAACCACATCACAACACGGTACAGCCCACACACAACTATACAAAAACAAGGTCAGGGTACTTGCTATAGCCAGTGTTCTCACTCAACTGACAGAAACAGATTTCAGGACTTTTCAGCACTATAAATCCCAGAAAATCATAAACTATTCCAGTATCATTTACAGTCTGCTAACTTGTATACGATGGCTTGCTTTTTTCAGGACCACATTCTAAAATTTCATTACCTTTTCATGACTTTTTCAGCACCTAAGTATTAATTGAGGACTTCAAGGGCCTGAAAAATCAAAAGATGAATTTCAGGACTTTTCAGGACCCGTGGTAACCCTGTATAGCATACTCAAGGTAAAGTATCAAACTTGCAACTGATTTCTCACATGTTTGATGTCCATCTGAGCATAACAAACAGCAGCAAAGAAGGGTTCTGTCTAATTAAGCACAGAGTAAAAAAAGAAGTCCTTTTCTGAGCCACATGCGGCAGCAATAATCTCTGTTTCCGTCACCCTCAGCCACACACCATCTTAGAAGACCACACTGTATGGGCTACCTCAATCAACCATCGACCCTTTGCAATGAGTGCAGAATGCTGCTGCGCAGGTCACATTTGGTCCATCACCGAGCAATCATGTCCATCCGGCACTGAAGGAGCTGCACTGGTTGCCAGTTAGGTAAGGTAAGGTAAACGTGGATTTGTATAGCGCCTCATCGTGAACGCACCTCTAAGGCGCTCAGGTATGGCACGCGTTCTCAAGGGATCTCAGAGTTTTACCTGCACACCCCGCGTTCATCCGCTATCAGAATGAACCATACCTGCCTTTGCCTTCCCAGCCAAAGCTGGTACTCATTTACCGACCCCAGAGGGATGGAAGGCTGAGTTGGCCTTGGGTGGCTGGTTGGTTAAATACTGAAATAGATGTCCGGCACCAGGAATTAAACCCGACACGGTCATCCATCTCAGTACTAACCGGATCCGACGTAGATTAACCTCGTTGATCAAAGCCAACATGCCAACCACTACGCCAGACCACCAGACCAGTTGCTCATCATATCCAGTACAAGGTTGTGCTTTTGATGTTCATGGTACGACAATCGCGGTCCCGTGTATCTAAGCGTATCCGTTCAACCAGTCAGCAGTACGTCCACGTTTTCGTTCTGCCAGCAACCCAGACTACATTGTTCCACGGACAAGAATGAAGTTTGGAGACTGAGCAATGTTGCCGGTCCGACAGTATGAACAGTCTGCCTAAGTCTGTCAGATCAGCTGAAACTCTTGCTAATTTTAAGTGCAAGCCAAAAACCTATCTGTTCAACATTTCGTTTTAACTGGCTTTTATCAATTATTAACATTGTAATGCCTAGCCGTTGCATCTTTGTAGTAGGCTGGGCACTAAACTAACCACGTATTGTATTGTAAATATAGGGCTAGTGCACTGCATGGGATGTCTGCTTACTCCCTAGCTTTTGCTAGTACTCTCTGCACCTTGCTAGTACTCCCTGCACCTAGCCATGGAGGGACAGACAGGCTGAGTTGCTCAGGGTGGTTACTTACACACCGAGGTAGTTTACCACCCACAAATGATCATCTATCGCAGTACTGGCCAAGCCTAACGTAGAGTCATTACTTCAACTGACAATAATGCATCATCACTAAGCCATGTCGCCACTACGAAATTATTTTCAGAAATTATACTTTACACATATGCATATATCACTATACTGCTCAAGCAAGACGGCTGTAATATACAGTATCCCTCGTAACAGCCGGTTAATAGCAGCAGAGCTATCGCAAGTTGTCGATCACAAACCATTTACCGTTGATGCATGCATTGGTTTTAGCATCTTCCACGGCATCAGAGCACAACTCCACACCGATCACATTTCTGGCACTCTGCAATATGCCATCAGATGATTCAAAATAAACAGAAAGAAATAAACAAACCACAAAATAGAAGAATTAGGAGTATCACATCATTTGATGGGAGCAACAAAATGCCGACAGAAATTACAATGACAACGTACGAGGAAACCACTGTAACTACCTAACAGTACGAAGTAACGAAACAGGTTTTGATGACAAACATGCGCAAAGACTGAAAATATATACTGTTACATTTGCATTATATTAAGAGAGAATACTACGTCCATAGTTCTGCACATTACTTTTTCTTAATGACAACTGTAAGAACCTTAGTGTCTGTCCAACTATGAAACAGCTGGAGCAGGCAATACAAATATCTGCTTATTGGCTCATAAACATATTATAAAAGCTTTTATAATTTACTATATGCAATTAGTTATTTTATTTTAACCAGCTAACAATTATCGAGTCATCAGGAAGGAGTACAGTACAGAATTGAAATCTCAGCAGTCAGAAACTTCCTTCTAATTTGTAGTCAACGCAGCAAAACACTGTCTTGCACTTTATTTCTCGATGACGATGACGACGATGATGTTAAGAGATTTCTGCACATGGCAGAGACTGAGACTGTACAGTATTTAGAATACAACGTGACATTTACGACTGCTAATGCTACTTGATTCTAATGTGCAAAACTGTGACAACACTGCCATCAGTACGACTGATAATAATACTTACAAAAACAAAATGGCAATGTGAGTACATTGCAAGTTCTCGCAT
>Ga0049105_1001462_pt1 | contig 10518 bp, 5 predicted proteins | sample WorMetvaBAHAMAS1_FD_61260 | JGI IMG/M metagenome (GOLD analysis project Ga0049105, IMG submission 61260) | Worm MetaG Olavius vacuus BAHAMAS.1 | ecosystem: Host-associated > Annelida > Digestive system > Unclassified | place: Germany: Marburg | collected 2013-04-09 | reverse complement strand
TATATGTAATAAATAATTTAATTATATGTAGTGTCTTTTATGCTTTGGACAGACTGGTCCATCGACTGGAAAGGACAAGGTGAAGAAAGGTGGCTCGTACATGTGTATTAAGGTAAGATACGTTTCTATCTTATTCATGCACATTTATTATTATTTATACTTCCACTGAGGAGGTTATGTTCTACCCATTGATGTATATTATTTACCACTAGACCAACAACTCTGTGAAAGTAGTGCACGCCTTTTGAGCATTGAGCGATAATAGGGAAATGTATTAATATATCCGTTAAAATGTCCGTTACCAAGGACTCCACTTTTGCTGCTGTGGCTGGTGAGAAGTGGCCTTCCGACGTGCGCAGTGGGCGATAAATTAGCGTTGACCAATGTATTTCTAGTCTTTTGTTTTTTATCACTGTACTTTGAGTATGATTTTAATAATAAATAAATAAATAACTCGCACGAAAATAGTTCCTTCTAAATGTCAGGTGCCGAAGCCTGTTAAATTACTTGAAGGCATCGGAAACGGTGCATTAATATGGAGCACAGCAATATTGTGAACAAATGATCAACATTTTATACTTTTACGATGTATTGGAGTCTATGGGAAACTGTCGCCAGAGAGTCACATATTATGTATGTACCAGTGTTATTTTAGTTGTTGTTTTTCAGTTTCAGTTAAAGTTTTGGATCACAAGTTTTTTCAGTTACTATTAAGTTTCAGTTATTTATGTCAGTTTCTATTTCAGTTACTATTGTGATTTTTCAGTTTCAGTTTCAGTTCCAGTTGTATCTGTATGTAACATAATGTTCGACAGTCAAATCAGTCAATCATAAAACTTATTGTTCATTGTCAAAAATGCTCTGTTAGCTAGTTTCTGGCACAGACGATTCCTCTTTCCTGCGGTGGGATCACCACAGACACTGAAAACACGTTCCACATAGGCCTGTGATGCCGGTGCAGCCAGTAAATCTTGTGCTAGTGGTGCCAGTGATGGGTAAGCTGATGTTGAATTCCAAAATGCCAGGCTGTCATCTCTGACATAAGTCTGGCATGCTGAGATGAAAGACAGCACTTCGGCGTCAACATCTGTGCCAGCAGGAGTAGATGAGCGGGCACGAATATCCTTTGATAGCAGTTTGAAGCGCTTGACGGGTGGTGGCTGGTCAGCAGACTGAGTGGCATCTGGAGTTGACTGAACCTCACTTGCACTGTTGTCACTGTTCCCGGTGTTCTGACATTAGCAAGTACGTAAGAAAGTAAGTAAGTAAAAAACGGATACAGGCAACTGGAGGTAAACATTGCGCTACCCATGATTTTTCAGTTCTCCATATTTTCCAGTTATTAACTGATTCAAATTTTTCAGTTTCTATTTCAGTTACAGTTTTCTAACATTTTTCAGTTCCTATTCCAGTTTCAGTTTAACTGAAATTTATTTTTCAGTTATTTTGCTATTTCAGTTTCTATTGCAGTTAACTGAATTAACACTGGTATGTGCACAATACACATTATGTATGTACTACTGCATTTTCTCAGGTAGTGCAGAAACACTAGTTATGTGTGGTGGAAAACTATAGCGTCTACTGATTGCTTAGCATCTCCGTAACACGTATGCCAAACATTATGAAAATCAAACAATGCTTTCTCGAGTTGCAGCTAAAAATGTTGAAGATGTTTTTTTTTGAGACACAGTGTATAATTACAGCATGTTCTACTGCTGTGTGTGGTCAGTATGCGTGCTACCGGTATCGGTGTGGAGCTCGCAGTCAGAACACTCCAGACAGTTCAGCTTCAAACCTCGGCTTCCGCTGTGCTGCCGACTCTCTGCCTGACTATCTCCAGTCAACAACCCATGATGAACTCTGACTGGAAAGAGAAGAAATTCAAAACATTTATATGCCAATAATTCCTGTCAATTTGTGAATGGTAAAAATTATTGTTTATTATTATTAATGATTTTTATTTTAAAAAATATGGTGATTGCATTCCACGAGGGCCATAGTGACTGTGGTTTTCAGCCAGTTGAGTGTGTGCTCTTCACCTTCGTGGAGTGATTACAATCCATTTTCATTTTAAATAAGACAGCAAAATACATTTTTTTGTATTAATTGGTATCGGCCGATTGTTGGGCGCCGATTATCGGCCGACCGATAATCCGCCAGTGCCTTATCGGTGCATCTCTAGTGTGGACACTGCAGTAAGTGGAGTTTTAATGTCCCACTCATCACCAAATAGCTACTTTTGACTAGCCGAATATGAATAGTATGGTTTACTGTTTGACCAGATACGAATAGAACTCGAACAGTTAGTTGGCTAGTAGTCGATTTGTCAGTCGTGCAGTCATGCAGTCATCGAGATGACCAGCAAATGGATCTGGATGTTAATCAACACTGCCTTGACTCTGGGCACCATGCTGATGCAGTGCTGGTGTTTGCACACACAGAGCTATGGCTGGAGCTGGGGAGAACGATTACTAACAGTAATACAACTAACCTTTGAGGCCAGTTGACCATTCCATCTTGAGACTGAGACAGATGCGAAGCTAGATTTCATTTTCACTATTCGGACCCTGTGCTGGGCTCTGGGGTTATAAGAATACTCCCCTTCTGTTTACTGGCCGGATGTCGTAGAAGGCGACTAAACCAAGGTTTTAAGTTTGTGTTCTAGTCCGTGAGCCAAGACTCGAAAATTGACCCACCGGTATCATCTGGGTGGACAAATTCTAGTTGTGCTTTTCACTTGCTAGACGTCTGTAGTTCACAATTTGGCATGATAACCATTGTAGACTGGTAGCTTAGTGGTAGTTATCATGCACTGAATATGTAGACCTCTGTGCTGAAGAAACCCAGGCATCGCATACTTTCGGTGTTCTAATCTCTCAGACCGCTGAGCAGCCCAAGTCAAAAGTATGTTAGAGGTTGGGTCAGAGGTCTGGCGCGAAAGATTCACTCACACGTTTTGCTCATCCTTCCCCTGAATTTTATAGGGGGTTAAAAAGTGCAAATTTTGGCTTCAATTTTCAACTCCGGTCAACTAATTTGCCCACCCAGATGATACCCGTAGGTGGTCTGACTCATGGACTATTAGCTATGGCAATTTATAGTGTTTGTTTCGTTGTGTTTCAGAGGTGTTGCGCACGTTATTTTGTTTCTTTGTTTTCTGCTGTCATTATCAGTGCACATCACTGCCTCGAAAGTCTCGTCTCTGAAATGACCTGTTGTATATCAAGCAGAGCGTAAACCCTACAAGCTCAACTCATTCGTACTCAGTCAGACCCACTCTTCAGCCAAATACGCAAATAGACTGTATAATTTCACCCAATATTTAAACCAAATAGAATACAAACAGAATATTTCTTTACTCTCCGATAAAATATTTTCCTTTTTGGAGAAGAGTCTTTCCACGCCGTTGACTGCACCATACTGACAACTAACTTACAACCAATGGTGGAAACGCACATAAACTAAAACACCAGGTGTAAGATGAACAAACTGGACCTGGTGACATTGTCAAATAATGCATTCCATATGATGGCGTTGTTGAAATGTCATAGACAAGCAGTTGTGTGCCTCTGAGTGTATCGTACAGATGTTTTATGCAGTAGTATACAGTGTCACAACTACAGGTTTCGTATAGAAATCTGACTGTGGTTTTCCAGACTTCTCCAGAACAAAATTACTTCTTTTTCCAGACTTTTCAAGGTATTTTGTTATCTTTATGCGAACAAAAACATTACAAAACTGGCTTTTAAATGCTGAAATTTCCTATACAATGAATTCTTTTATTCTTAATACCAAATGGGACTCAAATTTTTGAACTTTGAATTTCAGATGCTTTGTGTCATAAACTGAAATAAAATTAACAAACGCATGGGTAATCAACAGTTTAATAGACATCTACATTTTCCAGGTCAGCATTACAGTTTTCAAGGATTTTTCCAGACTTTTCCATACTATGATCATTTTCAAGACTTTTCAAGGCCTTGAAAATTTCTACAATAAATTCCAGGACTTACCATACTTTTCCAGAATCTGTATGAACCTTGCAACTAACCATGAAATAACTGTTTGTAGCTATCCTATATCTACTGATAGTTGCCTATTGAACTGTGTCTGTTACATGTTTTGTTTCCTTAGTTCAGTGCAGCATATTGCCCATTTAGTTTGTGTATTTTTGTTCATGTAATTTTTTGTTCAATGATATCTACTACTGTTAACTGGGACATCACCTAGTTGCTGTCATTGTAATTTATACATTTACTTTGCACAGTAGTGTTAAAATGATTTTAGCTGTGTTATAATAAACGAAGTTAAGTGTTTATAGATGTCAAATATCTGTCTGTATTGTCTATTACTCCTCTGTGTTCTTAGTTTAGTGTAGCATATTAGATATTTGTTCTATATATTTTGATCATGTATTTATTGTTGAATTAATGCTGTTACTCTAGATCAAGCAATGTATTGTGTTAATTTATGAATATACTTCTGTATGGCAGCATTAAAAGTGCTGTTCGTCAAATTGTTATGTTTTCAGTATGGGATGCTACGATATACAGGGTTGGCCAAAAAACAAAACAATTTTAACACGTTTTGCAGCACTTGCAGAAATGTGATCAATGTATCAAAATGTTCAGTAATTTATCTGGAGTAAGACTGGCATTGTGCATTATACATTATGTATATTCTTTGCACTACTTCAGAAAAAAACCATACTGCACAAAAATAATTCAGCATTCTCACACGCTCTGGAGTACATCAAATCAGCGATCCAGTTTCTTGGCCCACCACGAGTACTCAAACCATTCATTGACTGCTAACATCCACACTGACACGGGCAGTAGTTTATTCAGGAACGTTAAACGGCAAAACCTCAAACACAGAATACGGAATTTTAACAAGCATCAAGCTGATACTGTGCCACTGCCAGTGTGACACGCAGTCGTAGATGTAAAACAAAGGCAATCAACTAAATGCTGCCAAAACACAGCCAGTTCGCAGAAGTCATTCGGTAGTCTCCTACGCCGGTAATTTCTTTATGATTTCTTCCAGTTCGTCTTTCGTTAGCATGTGAAACAGTCGATCTGGCGTTACGGTGGCTACCTGTAATGTCAAAACAACAGAAATGTATGTAAGAAAATTTATTTACTGCACCTAATGTAATTCACTACGTGCCACATCTTGACTTAAACAAATGTATGTTCAGCAGATGCCAGAACACTGTGCTTTTTACACAAGAACTACTCCGGCATGTCTCAGTCACGGAAGTTTAGGTCTCGAGAAGGTCTCGAGGCGCTGTTTTGGAATGTCTCGGTCTCGTGAAAATCTGCGAAGGTCTTGTCTCGAAGAAAAAACTGAAGGTCTCGTCTTTCGGGCCTTAATGTCTCATTTTGCAAGCTCATTTTCAACGACAGAAGTTCAGTGAAGTTGGTGTCGGTAATAGGCTAAGTGTAGGCTTACACAGCACTGCATGCCGTTCACGCAGTCTCTGTTTTTCAAGCAACAACTTGTTAAATCAGTGTATTATCAAGCAGTTGGCTTACTTCAATTTGATGACGTCGCCGCTCATGCAAGAACGTGAATGCGACAAACATCATACAGTTTAGTTAACATTATAGCAACTACAGAGTGGACACGACTGAAACTTGCAACAATGTTCATCAGCAGCAGCGTTTGTAGTCCAGCTAATACAGAACCGCAAACGACTGCAAAATTTTAAGCTCTTTGATTTCACATCTAACACTACACTGCATACTGCTGAAGAACATATGTATAGACTAAAGAGAATGGTATTTCCAGGGATTTTCAGCGTTTCCTGAACAGTGCTGTGATCGAACTGGACGTATACTTTAAATAATACTTAATGATTCAGTCTTCGACCTCGGCCTAACTGAGCTGCAGTTTTTGACGCGCCTTGCAGTTCTCCTGCTAGATAGAGTTTTCAGTCAAGTCGGCCTCGTTATGAGGTCAACCAGATCACGAATGTCGAAAAGTCAGCTAGGTCAGCTGGTATTCTTAAAGTGTAGTAGGCATCTCCCTTTGACTGATAAGCAGCATCATATTTAGGTGACCATTTAAAGTTGAATTTTGCTAAGAATTTATTTCTTAATACTGAAATGAACTCGTGCTCGTGTTTTGCTGATTAACTGACACCCATCACAGCTACCTATAGGTTCTGCTCACAATTTTGGTATATTGGATATCAGTGTTGTCCTATTTGATTGTTGAAAATTGAGGTAAGTGAATTTCTGATAATGTCAAAAACTTTTGTGACATTTTTTCAGTTGTTAAGGTATAAATGTGTGAATTGAACTGGTCAACGTTGTGTGGTAGCCTTTAAGCATACTTGTAAGGTCTCGAAAAATGTCTCGGTCTCGGACCCGAAATCAAAGGTCTCGGTCTCAAGAAAATTTTGGAAGGTATCGGTCTAGGACCTCAACGTCTCGTTTACATCCCTGCAACTACTGCTAATCTTGGCGACTGTTTATCATAAGCAATACCAGTACACCCTCAGCCAAAGTACAGTAAAACTTCTAATAGAAGAGTGGCCTCAAAACCCGGCGTCTATTACGTTATGATACCGAGTATACCGTATGTTAAGGCTTTTCGACTAAACTCGATAGCAGAGTCAAATTAGCATACTTAGTAGTGCGTAGAATGTTCTAAGCGTCGTTTTGTATGTAGGTGTATAGGCTTTATATGTGTTCTGACTATATGGGCATCTATCAGAAATTTTATGGTACTGCAACTCCTCAGCATAGATTTTCCAAACCCACCAGTCTGATTTCACTGACTTTGTGACTATTTTTGCAAACACACTTTGCCTGTTGGTTTTGTTTTTTTAAGCTCTTATCACTTCAGCTTTTTATTTTAATGGCTTTTGTCACACTAAGCTGGTTCTGTCAGCATATGAACCCACGTTAAATCTTAGGACATCACGTCATACGTCACCAGAAGTAACATATTCCTTACCTTACAGATTTAACCATTTACTGTTAAGGCAAATGGCAGACATCAGCAAAATTTGCTGAAGTTTCTATTTGATATTTCTGTTTAAATACTAAGTATTTCTGAGTATTTGTTGCAACTCCATGCCTCACCTCAATGTTGGTTGACGTCAGTTTCTCCTCCATGACTTGCTTGAGGATTTTCAGTGCTTCCACGCACGCATCATCCAATGACATGCTCTGTACAAAGTCAATAATACTAACAGGCTTGTTAATGAGACCAGAACATAGTGAGACCAAGGCCAAGACCGAGACAAGAGAGTGCGAGACGAGACCAAAAATCTGTTATGAGACCGAGATCAAAAACTACGAGACCGAGACCAGTCTAGTCAAGTCAATTGCATGTGAAAGTAACACAAATTGGTATGTTTTATTTTTTTATTACACACATGAGGTAAATGATGAACCAGAAATTGACTTTGCAAAGTTTGCATTTTAGATGATCGGTAAGTTAGATGTTCAACGATAATAATTAGATCTAGTGTTGCAAGATGTTAATTAATTAAGAAAGCAAATGATCGCTTTGAGACCACGAGACCAACACGTATGAGACCGGAGACCATTACCTCACGAGACCTAGGCCAAGCCCAAGACCAATTACTGTGAGACCGAGACCGAAACCAAAAAAGTGGTCTCGAGACCTTAACATCCCTGAATACTAATAATAATAACAATATTATTTCTAACCGAAACGAATACAATATTGCATTTAATCACAAGCAACCGCAGCAGTTTATGATGCTATCGAGCTATTTTCATCAACATCGAACTCCACAACTCTGCAAAATTCCATATACTGCAGAAAAATGAACAATGTGAATTAGGCATCAAATTAATTCACAGAACTGTGCACTTATTATACAACACAGCAGCACACGTTCTTCACAAGTACTTACCGAGCGCCCAGAAACAGTTTATTCTCTGCGTAGCAGAAAGCACTCCAAATCTCTGATTGATAAAAGTACTGACTTGAATTATCGTCATTTCTTAATTAGAGCCGTTTACAAAGATTGTTATTGACTTCAACTTTAATTTTTGCATATGCCGTATTTTTCTGGGCATTTATCATAAACTTTGTCAGCTTTGTATAATGCTAGTTGCATCTGAAAACTTAAAGAATTTCATGATGATGATGATGATGACTTTTTTCTCGGATCATACTCCGTATGCAAGCTGAGCTGACCTTGTGATAAACTTCTTGCAGTGACTGCTGTGCACCTTCTGACCCGGAACCAATTGCCTTGGCGTCATACTGCAGAAATGTCCCGGACGGATCCATGTGAAACCTGGTAATAACATCACAAATTTGTTTTATTTCCTTTAGCATACTAACATCTGTTCTGTTTTTACAGCGCTGTACTAGCTAGAGGAATTCTGTCCGTCTGTCTGTCTGTCACGTTCCGGTGTTTTGTCCAGATGAATGAAGATACAATCGTGCAGTTTTCAGCATCTGGTAGGACAATCCCTCTAGTTTCTGGAGAGGTAGTTTATCCGGATACTCGCAGGGGATCACCCCCAGTGGGGCATTAAAGTAAGGCACTCCCATGTCGACAGCAAAAATTTGACCAATAATCGGCCATCTTGGAAACTGTGGCCTCCAAATTCGCCAGATATGAATTCAGTTGATAAATGCATGTGAGAAATGTTGCAAGAGATGTATAAAACATGCATCACTGCTCTGAAGCTATCAATGATGCAACAGATGAATGGCTTCCACAATGACAACATAGCCCAGCGTTAGGCATAATTGCCCCACTCTGTTCTCAGTCACTGTTTCAGTTCGTCCAGGTCAGTGACAATTGTTTTGTACACCATCTCTTGCAATAGTCCTCACATACTGTAATCAACTGGATTCAAATCTGGCGAATTTGGAGGTCACAGGTGACGTGGGATAAATTCTGGAGTTTCTTCCTATAACAACTCAAGGGTAGTACATGTCCAACGAGCATTTCAAGTTTCACAAGGTAGGGTAGAGACATTACTCAGGTGAGGTGGGAAATGTTTATATCATCTTGAAGCAAATTTATTCAGGAAACGGAGTACTAAATTTCATCAGAATTGCCTGATTTTTATAGAAGATATTACAAAAAAACATTTTCTCTTTTTTTTCTAGACAAACTGTACATCTACAATACGAATACATGTGCAAATTAACCCATTTACACTTTACAAGTTGCAATTAGCTAGTTGAATCTACAATGTATGACTCACTTACAGCTGTGGCCCATTGGCATCAACACCAGCAAACAGCAGCGCTACTCCAAATGGCCGACTCTAAACCATACATAACAACTCACAATCGTAATCCAAGTTACAGGTCATGCAAGGCTTTCCACATCACCAGTATAGTCCTATCAATGATACATCTCGGAGAAACTGTAAAGCTTGTTGCAACAATTAATGGCCAGGCGACATAAAATTACATTACATTGGAGTTATTTAGAGTGGCTTAAGTACAAGACTGCTAAACCACTACTATACACGGTGTACAGAACTAAACCGAAAACAGGAAGCAAATGATCGGGAAAAGAGGCGAGTTTTGAGACACAGTATGCATCGGAGCTGAGGTGACGTCCGACATGGGCTAACTCTGTCAGTCTTGACAAATTAACAACCAATATTGTGGTGCAGACTGCAGACCTAAGCAGTTGGTCAGATAGTGCTTAATGGCACTTTCAACAAAAAAAGTGGAGCTAAATAATTTGAGATAATAGGGTTTAACATCCCATTTGACACATAAAAGGTCATTGCAGAGATGAGTCTTTCGAGGCAATCAATTGAACTGCTTGAGACAAGTGAAAATGAAGAAACAGAATACATTCAGTTGAAACACACAAAAAACACAGAAAAACAAATGCAAATAACTTGTCCTAGATGAGACAAACATAAAACTACAAAACCTTGGTTTAGCCACCTTTTACAACATCTGGCCAGGAGACTGAGCGGGCCTATTCTCACAACCCCAGAGCCTGTCACGGGGCTTTCAAGAGCAGTTATATCATATTAATATTCATATAAGGAGAGTAAATAGTGAACGAGTACAGTTTAACATCCCACTCAAAACATTACAGTTCATTCTGGAGATCCGTCTTCTCTGAATGTACAGCAAGGAATAACATGACTACAGCAGAAATGCAGCAACATCATAATACAAAAAATAGTGCCTCCTTGACTCGGTATTTACTTTGTATTCATAGCAATGTACACGCAAAAATTCTGTAAGGACAATATACTTTTCTTACACCCTCCTAACTGCAGAGTAGTATCCTAGTTGCATCTACACTAGATGTTGAAGTGTTTAAATAGCAAGTAAGCATGGCAGACCATGGCACCAGACTCGGCGTCGTCGTCGCCAAACTGAAGTGCAAGGTTGCTGACGGCCTGTGTAACACTTTCAACACTCATTCGCTGGTTGTATGTGAACCAATGACTCTATACAGATACACACACTCAATTCGCTGGTTGTATGTGAACCAATGACTCTATACAGATACACACACTCATTCGCTGGTTGTAT
>Ga0049105_1001461_pt1 | contig 10519 bp, 4 predicted proteins | sample WorMetvaBAHAMAS1_FD_61260 | JGI IMG/M metagenome (GOLD analysis project Ga0049105, IMG submission 61260) | Worm MetaG Olavius vacuus BAHAMAS.1 | ecosystem: Host-associated > Annelida > Digestive system > Unclassified | place: Germany: Marburg | collected 2013-04-09 | reverse complement strand
TTATTTTGTGTGATGATATTCTATTTAGCGGCATGTTTTTGCTGCATAGGAAAAGACATCATCTGTGTGCAGTCGATGGATGGGACAGTTTCCGTGTTTGAGCAGGAAACATTCTCATTCAGTCGTTTTCTGCCAGGAACTCTTCTACCCGGTCCAATTGCTTATGTGGCAAAGACCGACAGCATTGTGACTGTGGCATCAAGTAGACAAGTTGACTGTTTTAAGTGCGTTGATGTTTATGTGCTGTCTAGTTGGTAAAGGTAAAAAGGTAAAGGTACCCATACTCGTAATCGAGTGTAGGGGCCAGAACTGATCCCGGACTGTAGGCGGTCAGCCTGCAGGTGACAGCATGCATAGTCATGAACCCGGTGGTGGGCTGCCACCACCTTCCACCAGGCCCACTGCAACCCGCATGCATAGACATAAACCTGCCGGTAGGCCGCCATTACTTTCCGCCAGGCCCACAGTTACCTTCCCAGCCATTGGTCGTTGCCGCCTTTAGGTCAGTACCAAGTGATAATGCTTGGTGACAGGCACATAGGTGAGAGAAAGTTGCCCTAGTTGGTAGAGAAAGTTGTCCTAGTTGGTAGCCACTGTTGTTTATTTATTCCTGTTAATATTAATTACCAGCTAAATTTTTGGTGAATAAATATATATTTCGTGTAATTCACCATTGTGTAACTAACTTAAGATTGAGTTAAGTTTATGATAAACGTTGGTAATATTGTTTCTATCTTCTGTTTTTCTGTTTTTTTTTCATATGTTATGATCGATAAAGAATTTCAGTAGCTGCTAGCTTGTTTATAGTGATTGGATTAAGTGTTTTTATCTGTTGTTGGTTAATTTAGTTTTATCTCACTGTTCAGGTATCACATTCTCGCAACAGCAACAGATGAACAAACTAAGGAAGAGACTCAGAATATCAAATCAGGAAGAAGGGTCACAGTAAGCGTACCAACTTTCACCTTACACTTGCAGTACTGGTAGTTAGAGATTGTTGATATATTTAATAAGGTCTGTGCTTATCAGCACTACAGTGTGATGCAAGAAAACATACCTCGATACGTTTTCAAATACTCCATCAAATCTGGTTCAGTGTCAGTAATTTTTACATAAAGAATTATTCTTTAGTTGACACTTAATGACACTTGACATTTTGCAAGATGTATAAAAAACAGGACCAGTTTGAGTTTTTTTATTTAGCGTTAATTACACTGTGAGTGAAAAAAAACTGGACCATCTGCAATAGTCAAATGAAAATCATTAAATATTTGTTTAAAAAAAATCATTCAAAATAGTTTAATTCCATACGTTTGTCGTCAGTCTCGTAGCTCTGTAGTCTTTGAAACTAACACAAAAGTTTTAATTAAAATACTATCATCTTCGGTCAAACCCATTTCTTGATTACTGCTCTCTGCTTAGCTTAAACAGTCTCCATAGAAATAATAAGCTGGTTCCCTGTTTTTCAGATCTTGAAGACTGAGGACTTATTGGCAAATCTTTATACCAAAACTTATTGATATTGGGACAGATTTGAGAGAGTTATTTGAAAATCTTTCATAGCTACATTGTTTTGTCTTACAGTGTAGTATCATTAAAGATCGCAGAGTTCACTGAAGGTTCCAATATAATGCTATAGGTGAAACTCAGTCCTCAGCCACACACGTTTCTGTGAAGATAAGGCCCAGTGGGACTGGAGACAACAGTACAGGGCTTTTAATGTTAGTCAGTTTGTGTTGTTTATGGACTGTGTATTTTACTGTGTAAGAAAGCAGTACAGTTGTTGGGGAACGTTGCTGAATGTTGATGGCTGCAGGTGGACTGGAGTTTCTTGATCAATGAAGTTGCAGTTGATCTGGTCGTCACCACTTTCGATACGGCACCTCTGGCTATTATGGTGCTAGGTATGGTTAGTTGTTTTGTAATTTTTGTGAGCTACAGTTTACTTATGATTCTGGTCACTGCTGTCTGGAATCTTGGTGTTTACATTGATGCCAACATCTCCATGAGGACTCTATAGTCAGCAGTACTGTATCAGCATGTTTCTCAACACTGCCTGATCCACAGCGTAAGACAGGCTCTTTCTCAGCATACCTTGCTCCCATGGGCCCAACACTAGTCATTACCAAGCTGGACCAGAGCAACCGCTAATTTCATTTTCCTTTCAAACTAAGTATTTTTTTGCAAACTGTCGTGACATTTTTGCTTAACATGCTACAAATTAAACAGTGTATTGGAGTTGGCTTGTCCTTGAGGATGTCTGGCTCTGGCCTCTAACATGCTGTCCTCATATATCCTAGTGTTACGGTCTTCTTAACTCATTGTGCTTTTCTCCATATCATTTGTTGGTGTACAGCTTACTTTGTCGTAATTTATTTTTTTTGTTCTGGATTTCTGATGGTAGTTAGTTAATTACATACACCACTGTGCAGGAGAGCGTAACTTATATGCATTGTCGGAAGTTGGACAGCTGTTGTTCATGAAAAAGTTCGACTTCAGTCCTGTGTGCTTTCTGCCGTATTCAGGCATGTGGCTAATTTGCTTTGTGAAGGCTTGTTTTATTAGTATTCTACTGGTGACTGAATGAACTGAGAAGTTCTGTTGTAAAGTGAAGATTATTACATGGGTCCCTTGAAAGTCCTTGAACTTTTGAGTTTTAAGGCCATTGTGTACAGTCCTTAAAAAGAAACAGCATCCTTGAAAGTGCAGAAATCGGTTAATGGCAGTGTGTTCATTATTCGACTCACAACAAGATTAATTGTGGCTTATCCATCATTGGTGAAGTTGTTTAATACTGCATATTAAATATTTGCATACGTGGTACATTTTTATTTGTGCTACATGTTTATGTGTATGTCTTAATTTTTGCTTATAAATGCTTTCTCACTTTTGATTTGCTGGAGGAGCTGTTTTATTGGCAGTTAACCATGGGTCCATAGCTGAGAGTAGTGGTGGCGATGTTGGTTTTGGTGTGATGATGATGGTGCTGGTGGGCAACAGCAGCTACATATCTTTTTGTCATTGAAAGTCTGTGAAACTGGTGTGCGTGTTGTGTACGAGTGTAATCATACTTTTTATTAACACTGTTGACTGTGTTGATTGTTGCTAACTTGTCAGGGTCCAATGGCAATATACGTTATTTAGTTGCCACACACACACAGTCATTACTTGTGTATGAAAACATGACTCTGAAGTGGGCTGCTCAGATGACTGCGACACCAGTTCAGATAACAGTCGGTGCTTTCAAGTGAGTTTTCTCCTAATATCTAAATAAAAATGAAATGAGAGAGTATGAATGCATTACACAGAAACACAGTGCCACATGATCTTTAAAACTAAACATTTTCAATGTGTAGAAATAGCAACTTAGTAATTAAATGTGTTTTTTTTAAAGAACAATTTATCATGCTTTCACATTTCAGCCTGACTGCTATGGATACTGCATTATGCAATAAAGTATTAAACTCGCTTACGGCAATATTATGTACACTTAGCTGTGAGTATAGTGGCTGCTGTAGAATTAGCCTGGTGCCATGGCAGAATTATTAACATTATTAAAAATGTACTGATTACAGTGAAGCTGGTCATGGTCATGGTCACTTTAACATTCAGACCGTCAAAGCGTCACAGTAGTTGATGTGTTTAAATGACTGCATCATTTATCACAGCAGCCAATGTATTGGTACATTGCTGGTGTCATTTGCTGATAGCTGTTGCGTCTGCTGCTGTGCTTCAGGGGTTTGAAGGGGGTGACGGTTACCCTGAGTGAAGATGGTCGTTTATCGTGCTCATACCTCGGCACAGATCCGTCATTGATTAGTCATCCAACAGCATACCTGCGAGAGTTGGATTACACCAGCTTGGATGCAGAAATGAAGCAGCTGCAGCGCATTATCAAAGAACATCAGTCAAAGACTAGTAAGAGACTCACATCTCTTCATTGTAGATTCGTTTGCATTGAGCATGCTTGCTGATTCTGGCCTTCTGCTTCATTCCGCCGATGATAATGCAGGTAACCTAAGAGATGTGGTGTTGCAGCTCTCATAAAATAATAGTTAATAATTGCTTGTTTTCATTAACACACGAGTTAAAGTAAAAGCATTGTTTTGATTAGTAGCAATTAATATAACAATAATGATAGTCCTTTGTTAATAAATAATGTCTGCCACATGCTGCTGGTCTAACACAGAATTTGTGCTAATAAATGTATTGCTAGTTATCAGAAGATTATTGTGTTCATGTACTGTGTTCTCATAGTAGTGTCATCTTCTGGCAGTTCAAGTTGATTTGAAATAACAGTATATTGTTTGCTATAGTGATAATAACATATCTGTTGATCTTTGTGTAAAAGCTGTTTTATTCATCGTGCATCCCGCTGATGTATCAGCAGTGCTTATTTCGTTACTGTAACTGAGAAATAAAGCTCGGTTAATGAAAGTGATTCTTAATGCATTTGTGTTGACAGCAATTCCGACTCCTTCACAGAGTTCAGATGAAGACATACGATTGTCCGTTGACATTCCTTCTGCGCTTGATAAACCCTCGGTTTGTATCTCGTTAGTGATGAGCATGCTTATTGTGACAACAGCTATTCTCAGGCTGCGATTAGTCGTTGAACAGTTCAACAGTTTTTATTGTTAGATTTGAGTTTCGTCATATCACTACTACCATTTTTGTCGACTCGTTTGTGCAAAAATGTTTTCTTTATGCTTGTAATGTTTATTCCGTAAGATAGACTTTATAGTTATCTGGGTTATATTATATGTGAGCCTTAAGTTGCTTTAGATTTAATAAAGTATAGCGAACCAAACTGGTCTTTGTGAACTATCTTTTAATCTGAGTTCAGTGACTTGTTAATCATTAATGTTTTTGGAATGCTAGTTATTTGATAAAATTAATTGTTATCAGCCCTATTTATTATCGTAATTAACGTTTTTGTTGCTTTACTTGCCGTGCAGTTTGTGTGGCTTTTATTTATTATTATCATTCACATATTTTTGGCCAATTAAGTTGGATGCAGGTGGTGGTTTTATGATTGTCTTGTTCTATAAATGTTCGTGTTTAGCATGGACCATCTGCCTAATTCATCTGTACCATAGTGTGGTCGTTTTTATCATCTGGTTGCATTTTGTATTGCTAGTAATAGTGTTGAATGTTAGAACTGGAAGAGTGAAATTACTGGTGGTTTATGGTGTCTGTAGAAAGCTGTGGTTGAAGATATTGAGGACGAAGTTGCCGTACCATCCATTACAATCACTGTATGTAGTACATTACTGACGTCTGTAACTTGTATGAGCTGCAGAATGTACTCCTTTTTAAATCTGCATTATAATGCCACCTTTAACTGAGCAGCATTTAATATACGTAAATGTATTCCAAACACTTTCGGGAGCAGTGCACCCTTTGTGGCCCGAGGAGCTGCAGAATAGTCCCGATCTGTTTCCTGGCCAGGTGGTATAAATTGTTCCTAAAGCAGGCTTTAGTTTCATTGGGTTTAATTATGTTTGCTTTTGTTAATAGTTGTGTGTGACTGTTTAAATGTTTTTTGGGTGGTAACTTGGTTGCAGTTAGATTTGATTGCTAGTACCAGCCAAGTGATTAGTTGGGAAGACCAGGTTTCTTGCACCAGTCAAGCGATTGGCTGCGAAGATCGTCTCCTAAATGAACTATAGTGTATTGGGCAGGACGTTAACTGACTAACGTTCTCTTCTTTCTTGTGCAGCATGCTTGTGTTATTTCCATATTCGCGGGTAGTTAGCTCGCAGCTTCTTTTCATATTGTACTGGTTGTGTGAATTTTCATGTTGGTCAAATATTCGGTGGAAACAAGAGTATCAAAAACCTATTGAAAGTATTGTTTTAAAAGGAATTTAAATGACAATATTTTTAACGTAATAAAAATCAGGTTGCTCCATATAATAAATACTGTTATTATCAATGTTATTTTTTATCTGAGGTTTTTCATTCGGTGGTTTTTCCTCTAACAGTTGCACAGTGGTCATGTGTTTTTTTTGATCAGTTGGCAGTTCACATGCTACCAAACAGTGTGTCCAGATGTGTCACATTCTTTTCTTGCTCCTGCACACTGCAAATGTTACAGATTCTGTGTCGATGTGTGTATAATTACGAAGTGATACCTTTGTTAGCCGTACTTCTCGTGGATTTTACACAGCTTATGTGAACTATAGTAGTCTACAGATTCTCCACTTATCGTAAGTGGAATGACTACAATTTACTAATGCTGATGTGCGCTTCAGGTGTCACTTAAAGCCAAGTCGGCAGTGCACAATGTTAAGTTGACATGTAATGTTGTGCAACCTTTGGTGGCGTCGGAGGCTACAACTGTTATCCCGTCTGTTAGTAAGTATCATTGAGCACTGCATTGTACTGTGGGGGCGTGGTTTAGTGATAATGTGTTGGTCTTGATCAGTGTAGTTGCTCGACATTGGGCCCGGTTAATACATGGATAGGTAACATCTGCAGGCAGGTAAACCACGTCAGTACATAGCCAGCCACCCGTGTCAACTCAGCATGGCCATCCCTCCATGGGTACGCACAATAAGTACCAGCAAATGCTGACTAACAAACGGACACACCACGCGATACATTGGCCGGGTTCTTGCAGTGTATGCTGGTGTCTGGCTGAGGGCTGTGGAAATGAAGATGAGTCCATATGGCTTTATTTTTTGCTTTTATATTGTACTGTAATCCTGCTGTATTATGTGCATGTTAAATACAGTTCTTTATTGGCAGTGGCAACAGACGCGTTGTTGAGTAATTATGACTTCAAGTGAGGCAGTCATAATTTTCTTACATGGTTGATTGTGTTTTGATGGATGGTAGTTCCGGGCCAGCCTGTCGACACACAAGTGAGCATCTTTATGAAGCACAAGTCTCTGCCGTCTGATCTGACGATCACCATTCTCGCAACTTATTATACTTCTGCTGGTCAGTGATTTTTTGCGATTCTGTGCAGATAGGATTAGTGATAGTCGTTGCTGATATTGATTGGCTTGCCTAGTTTGACGTGACAGTATTGGAGGAAAATGTCGAAAAACCATGGGACATCTTAGCTTGCTGTAGAGCATTGTCATCTCTGTCATGTGTGTGAACTGTAACTGTTGGTAGTGACACGATTGTATAGCATGAGTGGTAATGGTCACTCGTTCATTAGCACAGTCACAGAACTGTACTCTGCCAGCAAGCCATGCAGTTATTATGCTCAGGGTGAAATACAACCTACAGTCAGTAACTGCACAGATATATCACTATAATGCTTATCAATCACAATTTGCAAGCTGCTGTAGGCTTACAGGGCATTCTGGCTCCACCCTTATACAACTGCCTCTGAAGTTATGACGTCGATGATAGGATAGAAATGTGCATATTAATAATAATAATAATGTTGTTGTTATTGGTATTATTAATATTAACATTGTTATTACTATTATTATCACAAAAATATCCTGGCCTCTGCTGCAGGTGTCCTCGGCTGCTACACAAATAGTTGGCTCCCAGCAAGAACATGTATATTTATACACTTGTTCTGTTGTTTCGTGATCAGTGTTTGTATATGCAAGGGTGCAAGTAGATGAGCTGCGATGTGTAGGAGCACCGAGAGTGGCTCAGACCACTGCTTACTTGCCTTCATCTCTCGTACTTCGGCCTTGCATGCCGGTCAGGAATGCCACATACAAGATCACTATCGACACTAACAAGTCTCCGGTCAATCTTGGCGACTTGTTTTCTGGTGAGATATTTTTAACTAACAGCAAACGTTGACTGAAAAAATTGTGGATGATGTAGTTGTTCGTTTTTTTATCGGTTTAATTTTATAGTGGATGTGTAGGCAGTAATAATTTCTAGATATTTACTGTGCACACGTCAGCAGAACTCTTAGAATATGTAGTATCAAGAGAGTGACAACAGTTGGCCAGTAGTTTTGTAAATAGATGTATTTAGCAAAGATGCATAAAGTTACTGTTGATATGATCTGACCAATTTATTGCCTTGGCATAGCAGCTTATAGGTTCTGGAGGCTGCCACGGCTACATGAAGCTGTTCAAGGAATACTGAAGAGTCTTGTGTACATTGAGCTGTATTGACTCGTCTATCTCTGTTGCTTCTTAATGTTAATATCTCTAATGCATTTATCATCAGGGCTGTTTAAAATACCCCTGCAGTGTCTTCGTGATAGTATCACTCTAATCAGTACATTTTTATAATGACAATAATAACAATTGTATTTACAGATTTGTGGGGAGTTGGCAGTGACACATCTGCGAACGTCATCGGCTTCAAGTATTACGGTCTGGCACCGGTTATTTCACTGCTGGCTGCAAAGAACTCACGTTAGTACCGTTGTCTCAGGAGGTTATTTGGCATTACTTAACAATATGTGAGATGTGCCAGTGGTGAATGGTTGATACAACATGTGCCATTGTAAGTGGGAAGTATCAAACAATAGGGTGAAGAATATTTCAAAACTAGAAAACATGGCAATTGTGAATGCATTGCAACTTGAGTCTGCCCGAGCCACGCCAGCCCCTTCTGCTTTAATTACAATGCCATCCCAAGTGTGAAGTCGCTGAACCTACCCATTGCCATATTATAGCGTTTTTGCTGCTGATACATTACTTTACCTGTAGAGTTGGCCATAAATTGGTAATATTTGGCAAGATTAAGAGATCTTATTAGCTCTTATGCACTCTCTCCTCCCCTTTCTTGCCTCAGCCCTATTCTGCTCCTCATCTTATGTATCTTCCCCTTCTTCCTCAGTTTTTCTGTCCCCTTCCAGTCTGTAATTACACTTTTTGTTATTTGTTGTTGGTTGCAGAACGATATCGAATCCAGTGTGATAATTTTGCGTACATGTGGCACATGATGCGTGAACTAGTCACGCGGTTGTCCAGCCGATTTAAAATGGGGTCCAGTTCCGATTTTTGTATTTACTACGACAGTCCACTGCCACTGCAGGAATACTTTGAAATTATTGACCAGCACTTTGAGGTATGACTTTGGCAAATTTCAAGTTCATACATACTGTTTGCATCACATTGTATATTTTGTTGTTTGCTGTGAGCACGTTGTAGCTGTGACATAAGATTTGAGAGTTTTGTGTGTTCTACAGGTTTATGTCGGTTTAACTTTCGTGAGATTTCATATTTATATTGTTTAAAGCGATGTAGGTTATAAGAAACTTGCTTGTCAGTTGTTAGAAGTTATCTGATTGATTGTTGCTGACATGTGAACATTACAAATCTAAGGTGTGAATTTCTGCAGATTACTATGACATAATTTCTGACCGAGTCAGACAATAAATATAGTAGTGCTGGGAGGATTTCATTGTGCGGAACATGCAACTTCTCTGTTTTGAGTCTGATGTCAGGATCGTTACACCACAGTGCAGTAACTCGAGACAAATAGGCTTGGTAAACGTAAACCGAAATTTTGTTACCTTCACCAGTTTTATGTTGCTCTGTTTGCATGAGTCATTAGATAAGATGTGGTGTTGTTCGTCACCTGTTGCAGTGTCGGTGTAAAGCCGATGTAATGATGAAGCAGTTGGACGAGCACGTCACACAGTTCCGTGTAGCACAGAAACGACTGCTCATCTTGTTTAAAGACAAGACGCCAACGTCGCTAAATAACCTCAATGTATTGCTTGACTCCAGCGTCAAGCAGGCAAGTGCATGTGACAAGTTAACAGTGAATGACTGGCGAACAACGTGTCGGAATTCATTGCTGACTGATTTTTGTTTAGAGCATAGCTCTGTATAAGCATCTTTGAGAGTTGTGACTGCCCAAACATAACAGAATAAGTTGACACAGAAATTATCTCCTAAGATATCAGAAAGTTGTTTTCAGTGCTAACAAATGTGGCATTTTTGAATAAGTTTTTTGTTGATTAACCAGTCTCAGCAAACTGTGTTGAATATTTGAATATTCAAATTAATCTAGTTCACGGACCAATCAGTATCAGTATCACTGCATGCCTAAGTAAGTAAGTAAGGACATTCATGGTATACGGAGGCACTGTCACCTTAAGAATAACCTGCCTTGTAGAGGCCGTGGCAAAGCATGGCAGGTCAAGTAATTTTCATGCTGTTGTTGCTGAGTTGTAGTTTGAAGACTATTGTTTGCACGAGGGTGATGTGTATTCATTGTAGATAATGGCAGTGGCTGATGATGTCGAGTCCAACAGCAAGCACCAACAGTCATTGTCCGCAGAGCTGTCATGTGCCACACAGATTATTGTGCTGCTGACTCGACTCTGGCTCACTCTCTGTCCAGCTGATGTTGCCGCACTCGAGGCTGCCATAGCGTCTGTAGTCAATGATGCCACTAAACAGGTGGATTGTGTGTGATCGCTAGAAAGTGGCAACTTCTAAAATCATGTTTTGCAATAGAAACTATTTCATTTTTTTACCGTTAATAACTTTAACCTTGTCATAAAGTGCTACTGGCAATAAGAACTGTAGAAGTGTGGTGACACAGTACTGTTCTGTCTCATACACATC
>Ga0049105_1001460_pt1 | contig 10520 bp, 6 predicted proteins | sample WorMetvaBAHAMAS1_FD_61260 | JGI IMG/M metagenome (GOLD analysis project Ga0049105, IMG submission 61260) | Worm MetaG Olavius vacuus BAHAMAS.1 | ecosystem: Host-associated > Annelida > Digestive system > Unclassified | place: Germany: Marburg | collected 2013-04-09 | reverse complement strand
GAAGAAGTTTAGCGTAATCTGCCAGATTGGGCTTAAATAGCGCTTCCTTTGGGTGGAAGGGTTGGCCTGTGCATCTGTAAGTTTGCGTCTAATAATCTCAGTCTCGAGGGCATCTCTCCAATTAGTTACTGTGGTTAGTGTATTAACGTGTGCTTGTTTTGTTATACTGAATGTTATTTTCGTCAGAGGACAGCACAACACTGACGCAGCGCCTAGTTACTATTAACACGCAGTTGATACTAATCAATCGAAATCAATTAATCATTGTAGGCCTATTGTTCAGTGTTACGAATTTTAATTCGGCTGTTAATAAAATAGATAACGGCCCATTGTAATATTTTATATTTCGTATGATCACATCATTCTGTGATTTATATTTTTGTATGATTTTAATTATTTCTCTCAGTATTTTCTCTCGCCTGTTTTCAGAAATTTATATTTTTATAAGTAACATTTATTCACTTTAAGCAGGCCTATATGTTAGTATATGTGTAAATGCTTATCTTATACTCTGAATGTTTGTAACATGTTGATAAAGTTTGTAATTAGTTACTGTGGTTAGTGTATTAACGTGTGCGTGTTTTGTTATTTGTTTATGTATGTTTTGTAGGTGGCTGCACTGTAACATTTGTAACACAAATGCATCAGTCGTTTATGAAATAGAGATTACTTTCTTACTTACTTACTTTAGTAATTTAGCTTTTGGCTGCAAGTGCGTAATTATATTCTCGTGCTGTCTGTTAATCAACTCACGGCGATGTTTTAATGTTTGGTAGGTCGACGCAACGACGCTATGATCACATTCCTGCCATACTGAAGTACCGATATCTCCCTGCAATGCATCACTACGTACGGGTGTTTGTCGGTTGCCTGCTGCAGATACTTACCGCTGCTGCAGCTGCTGCCGGAACACATCAGTGGCACGATGAAGAAGTCGTCAGTCGCCGCATCTTTGACCAGTCGCCCGCTGCGGCTTGTTATCTTTTCGTGAGCTAACACAGATCGTAATGAAAGGGACATTATGGTCCCTTGCGTCCGGCTGCTGTTCCTTTGTTTTCGTGGCAGTCCTTTAATCATCAATTAGTCACGCGAAATTCACATTCCTCGACATAAATCTATCCAACAAGCAACTCCCGACAGAAAACTGCTCTTAAACAATCGGTCATTCCACACACTGAATAAAACCCACAGTTTTTTGTTGTAATTATTAAACTAAAACATAACGCATATTAATATACGATGTGGGCCATAAAAACGCGACTGTCTATATTTGATTGTAACTCTGGCCAACCGTAACCGCTTTTTATAATTCTATTTCATTTTAATCGGTTAAGAGTAGCCAGAATTGCAGTTAAATATATACTGCCACATTTTTATGGCCCACAGTGTGATTTATTTCGCATCACTGTACACATTTTTGGACAGCCGGACATTTATTTCGGTATGTAACCAACCAGCCACCTTAGGCCAACTCAGCCTTCCATCCCTCCAGGGTCGGTAAATGAGTGCCAGCTTCGGCTGGGAAGGCAAAGACAGGCATGGTTCATTCCGTTAGCGGATGAACGCGGGGTGTGCAGGTAAAATTGTGAGATCTCTTGAGCACGCGTGCCATACCTGAGCGCCTTAGAGGTGTGTTCACGACGAGGCACTATACAAATCCACGTTTACCTTTACCTTTACCACATAAGCATCGAAAAAAAGACTACAACTGTAAGACAGAAACTACACAAAGTGCCACCCACAGACACATGCAGAAACGATTAATACACATTACGAACAAACACCTGGATCAATATGGTAAAATTATGCGACCTTAAATTGAGCAATATTGTTCATTGTACTATTTTTATGAATAAGCGCTTCCTTGCGACTTTATAGCAAGTTCTCGTACCTTTCTATTGACGGTGTGTGAATGTTCCGTTGTCAGCGCGCAGAGCTATCAGCCGCCGCTGACACTTTGACGATCACACAACGTGATCATGCTGAGTGAGATACGTTCTTAAAGCAATTCGGGAATTCGGTAAACTGCAACAGCCGACTCTAGATGAAATATTTCTGAACGTATTGGTCCATTAATTTGTTGAGTCTTTTTTCTCCTCCAATATAAGGCGGCTTTTATAAACACTTGCATTTCAAACGCAATGGCATGTGAGGCAGCGACTAAATGATTTGCGCAATAAAGCAAGTGTATTAGCTACATATACACTCTCAGGACAAACTTATTCAGAATCAATGGTCAAAGTAGGATTAGAGAAAAACTCCCCGTCTGAGATCTCTTTCTTTCTAGTCCTTCCTACTTCTCCTTCCCACCTCCCCGCTGCAATGCAGCACCTCCATTGTGTAGCCTTATCGACCTTCCCTTCTGCTGCTCTGATACTAGGTCTATAAGCTCTGTAAACTCTACGTGGGATCGGGAACTAAGCCTCTGCCACTGACGGCACATCCAGGATTCGGGGCAACTTCTAATGGCGAGAGTCGACAAGTAGTTTGCCGGAGCTGTTCTCTGAAAAAAACCGGAGACGGCAGAACTGGTTCTGCCTTACTTTGACCACTGATTACAGTAGCAGGCTAAAAACTTTCAATGGCGTGGCTGTTTTTTTCATATCGATCGTCGCGGTACGACTCGATCGCGGCGTCATGTCCCCGACGCGACCTGACGACATGTCGTAATGACCGTCGTAGATCATGGAGTCGCGTTAATCCACGAGAAAACAAGTTAAAGCTCCCGATAAACTATAAAATATGTGTTTGTGTAGAAGACAAAAAAGTCTTGCACGATAGAGCTGTGACACCGCTTTCATTGGCGTTTTAGGGTCTTAACTGAGCAAACTGCCGTTACCGGCCGGTACGTTACTGAGCAGATAGTTTAGTGTGTTTTAAATACAATAGATACATATATACTGCCGGCGTACAATAATTATGCTATCGATCGAATCTTGTAGAATCACGATGTACCACGTGTTAAATTGTATGTGCAACTGATTAACCTGTTAATCTCGCAATGAACATGATGAACATTATTTGTTCGCTTTGAAGCCTAACAAGCTTAAATCACAATATGCATAAGCAGAAAGAACAAAGCGGACACTAGACGTTTGTATTCGCATAATTGTTTATTTTAAAGTACAAACTGTATATTTTTATTTTTTCTTTACCAAAATTAAGACATTTATAGTTCTGAAATCTCTGAAAATAGGATTTACTTTAGGCCTATATCATTATGTTGAGAAAATTTAACGTTGTATACAATTTTTGAAGCCTTACGTACAGATTAGAGAAAACAAAGAAAAGAACTTCGTGTCTTTAGCGTTTTCACAGAGTTTGAAGATAGAAGGCCTTTCACTTTACCGCGGAACGCATCGTGGTTATCTGTATGTCTGTCTGTCTGTCCTGTCCATTTGTGATAACATCAAATCATTTTTTCAAACTTTATGATCACCGGGCAGCTCACTACTTTGTTTTCATGCCATACATCTTCGTGAAATTCAGACGGAGTCACTCTCATCGGCAAGTTAAGTGCGAAGAGATATGAACACTCAGTTTTTGCTCGCGCACTAGTAATAAATCATAATACGATGCAGCTATTTTTCTCGTGATTTTCCGCGCTGCATGGAATGCCAGCGCGGACTAGCGATGAGAAAGGTGTCTGTCTGTCCGTCTGTCTGTCAAACGCGTGCATTGTGACAAATCGGAAAAAAGATCTGTCCAGATTTTTATACCATACGAAAGATAATTTAGCCTAGTTTTCTGAGAAAAAGAATGGTTGGTCAAGGGTGACCCTTCTGTCTGAAATTTGGGTCAAACTGACCGCGTTGGAAATAATGGTCCCGATCTATTGCAGTTATTCGAAAATGTAACGAGGAACGAGGATTATTTTTAGGTACAGTGCAAAGTTGCAGCAGCAGCAGCAGTAAATAGGGATGACGAAAGCGGAGTGCTTTTAATGATACGTCATGTTGACAAGACATGCAGGTTAAAAACCTAAAACACGTATGTACGGTCACGTTTTTTGTGAGCGTTTGGTGATCACGAGATGGCGCCACGTAATTACGCCCACGTGTGTGACGTAATTTACGATTATTAATGATTATAGTGCAAAAATAGCATTTCACAGCGCACGTTGACGGGTGACATGAAATGAACAGCTAAGCAGACCGACGACAGCAGTTATCATTAAAAGTTATATTACCATTATCACAGTGCCCACGTGTCAGTCTGCTGCTACATCACATCACACAGAATATCATATTTTATTACCTGCGCGTCAGTTATGCTGAGTGGAGCAGGTGTTCATTTCCTGTGCGTGTGTCAGTCTGGCTGTGTCTCTGTTCGCGTCAGAACGAAAAAACTGCTCATCAGAAATTGACGTAACGTAGCTTGGTTTGAATATGTCTCACGGTGAACTGTAGAAGTGATTAAATGTTGATGACGTTTGACCTTGACCTTTAACCTAGCTCTATAACTTGAAAAACTGGGTCAGAGTTCGATGCAACTTTACACGGTAATTAGTCGAAAGTGAGCATGTTTGACCTTGACCTTTGACCTTTGACCCTGAGAGATTGACGGCAATGAACAGGTCACATCACAACCTATTTCATACATTTGCCGAGAATATACATCGGTACGGGTATAGTGTTCACATTGCGGACATTTTTCTGTAATTGGTCCACGGGTTCCCATGCCCAACGCATGATGTGTTGTCGTCAACACAGTGCTGGCCGTACTGAGCAGCCTGTAATTTGCCACTCCGCGATATCACCACAACAGAACACTGGAAGCTTCGTACGAGCTGCATAGCTTATTTGAAATTTAAATCATGTGCCCTCTAATCGTTTCGTTGTCACCGGATGCCGTCCGCTGTCGGTTTCTTTAAAGAGATCACTGCCGATTCAATTCCCAGACAACTAAAAAATGAGAAAATATATTCTCAAGTTTGTCTTATGCTGATTATTTCAACAGCAAGTTGTACTTTTTACAGTTTGGCGGTTTCGACACAGAGCGCCAGTATAATGGGCGGACAGCACAATAGCCTGCCTCACTCGTATGCAGACGGTCGCGGGGTGAGAGCAGACTGGCGTGCGGTGTGTCTGTGACAGCTAATCTGCGTACAGCAAGTAGTCCGTGCTGACACTATTGTGCAACAAATAGCCATTGGTTAAGGCCGCACAACGTATGTTGAAGGCCCTTCTATTTTACTGCTGTGTTTTTGACACCAGTGCCTATCTCCCAGACGGTCGAGCTGCGCCCGGTTGAAATATGATAGGCTGGTGCATTATGGGTCCTCGGAGGCCTCGGAATTGTTGAAATCCACTTCCGGTCAAATCCAAGATGGCGGAGGGCGCCCATATTGGACATATTTGAGTCGCAATAACTGCGCCGCGGACTGTTTGATTTCGCTAAAATTTGGTACAGATTTTGGTCACGAGACAGCCGATATATTACGAACGTTCAAGATCAAAGGGTCAAAGGTCAATGCCACAGCGTGGCATAAAGTATCAGCAGTTTCGAGTGCAACATGTGACACACGTTGAAAAGTCATCAGGTCAAACAGACCAAAAACAGAAATATAGCAAATTTTCGATCTGTACGGTGTCAATTACACCTGAAAATTTAATACAATTGCTAAATTATTGCTCTCTTTTAGAAATAGGTGGCGGAATCTACTGACAACGTGAGTTTCAACCAGAAGCTCGAACAGCAGTTTCGGCGCATGCGCAGTGAAAATATGGCCAAAAATGCTGATAAATACACATCGATAGCCAAACTCTACCTAATCCCTATCATATAAGAAAACAGGATTGCTGAATCTAATAGCAGTGTCAGAACTATTCCTGCAGGGGAACGTCCGAAATAGCAGGGTTTTTTTCGCCGTACAGCACCGATAAATGCTCACCGATTGCACAAATATCTCTTTCAGAAAAAAATAGCTAGATCGTCAATATCTCAGCTTTGTATTTCCAGATCGTGTTAAAATGAATTACGGTTGCGGTAATGTTGAATTTGTAGGCCGGTTCGGTGCATGCATTATGAGAGAAAGCGGAGATCGACTGGCGCGACGTCGGGCGGCCTCAAGTGGCAATGCATCGCATTTGTCGCCATTTCTAGTATAATTAAAATTACTCAGACGCAAAACATTTTGCCGAAACATTGACTGGCATCTTTTTTCGTGAAACACTATGTAGAGACTATGATGTACATGTACGTACGCTATGCACGAGTCTCGACAGACGATATATGCGTCGTTGTGTACGTGCACAAACTGCACACGTACGTATACACACTACGACAGCAATTTTGTGGAAGCCTGGCGGATTAGTTTCTTATATATCATGCTGTGACGACTACTAGTGTACCATCTGGCGACCGAAAACGTTCCGGTTTCTGACACGATTACCTAGACACAGAGAAGCGCAGTTTTAAACGACAACTTTTTTCAAACGTATTCAAGTATCACGGACGGTATATACGTCGCCGCCGAGCCTTTGAAAGAGGTAAAGAGGCAAATTCCCGGCGTTCACATGGGTATTTTGTAGGCCGTAAGGTCATCAGTGGTTTGTTAAAACGTCACGTAGGCGTCATTGTTGTAAAACAATAACAATACAATTATATATGACAGTAGTAATGAATCCAATTTCAGACAGGCAGGAAAAATTACACAGTTATGGCAAAAAGAAAGCACACAAAGCGACAAAATTGGACCGAGTTCAAACTTGGTAAAAATTATCTCAGAGCGGAGGAAAACATGTGACATATATTCAAGGTTATTAGGTCAAATAGACCGGAAGTAGAAATATAGAACGCAGTTATCTGTACAGTGAACAAATAGCTCAGCTATCGCAGAGACACCGCGCTGCAGGGTGGGTTAGTTATGGCCAAAAGTAGAAAACTTGAAGTAAGAGACCATATTTTACGGACATTATAGTTCTATCTTTAACCACTGTGACGTAATTGGCCAGCAAAGCAATCGAATTCGGTGGAAAACGCAAAATAAGGGCTATTACTTTCAAGGTCATTCAAGATCATCGAGGTCGGTACCAATCGAAAGCCCGTATACGACTTCCTATTAGTGATTAATTGTAACTCACATCGTATCTCGTACTGTTTCGGAGTTATCGCAGTTTATTGTTCAAATTTTGGGCACATTGCGTTTTTGAGCTCCAACACAGTGCCATTGACCCAAAATTTCAGGTAGAAGGGGTCGCCACCACCAATCATTTTTTGCACGGATAGTTAGGCCAATGAATGCCTTACAACTTTGCCGCTGATAGTTTTCACACAAAGAAACTATGTAGCAGACTTTCTTCAAGCGAAGTGCGATTTTACACTGAAAACGGCCGTTTTGCGTTTTTGAGCCTGCTTTGGGGGCTTAAGAGCAACGTACGATGATCATCTTAGGCTCACTGGAAAGCGCGTAGTGCACTTTCTATTAGTGTTAATTGAACTTTTTTTCGCTAGGTATTACGGCTGAAACGCTACGAGCAAAATCCGTTCAAAATCGGCGATTTCGTTCCAACGGGGCCGGTTGACGCGAAATTTCAGGCAGAATAGGTCGCCTTCATCAACCATTCTTCTTCTCCGAAAACTAGGCTAAATTATCTTACACATAGTATCCGGTATCTTGGTGTCTACATTCTAGCTGCGAGGTCATTCCAATGCTCCTTTGACGTAGCGAAAAGAAAGTTCTATAGTGCGTTTAATGCTATATATGGAAGGATCGGACGCTTTGCGTCAGAAGAGGTCACATTAAAATATTAGGTCTCAATTTTTTTTAAATTTTCGCGATGAATATCTCCAGGTATGCAGCAAAAGTGAATTAAACTGTCTCACGGGAGCACACATTTGCGCACTGCCACACCTCAGTCTCAGCGTTTACTGCGTGGCGAGTCAATATCTCTCGCACAAGGGTTGTCGGGTCTAAATACTAAAATAGCTCTAAAGCTCAAGGATTAAGGTCAAATGTCACCATAATCTAATCCCTTATAGGTTAACCATGACACATATTCGTACTATAAGTTACATAAATTTTCGATCAGCAGTTTTACATTTTTTTGCGCGACAAACACACAGATACACTGACGCCGATAAAAACAATGCCAGCAGCAGCATGGTGCGGCGCCAGGTAATTGTCATCGAGGTGTCATTAAACTGCAGCCGTCAGTCGCGTTTAGCGCCTGTCCTCTCGCTGTCAGTCATTTAGAGCTAACGAGTCGGCCTCTAATGTCATCACGGACAAGTCACGCCAGATTCGACGACTGACTGACTGCCTGAGTCCGCAAACAAACTAGCTGTAGCATCTGCATCATCGCTTTAATTGAAATGAAGTTTAATTGAAATGAAGTTTTGTCACGCAGCTGAACCAGCGACAGCGCCGTAGCCATGGCTTTTTCCCGGAAGATGTGAAGAACAATTACATGTAGGTCACAACACCGGGGACGCTGGCTCTCCTCGACGCTGGGTGTGGGTACTGGAAGGGGTCGCATCCTTACGTCAAGGTGATATGCGAACTACACCCTGAAAAATTCGTGAAATTTTAAGTGAAAAATGGTCCATTCTGGTGCATTTTGGTGTCTGCAAAATACACTGTCTTGGAAGTAAAATTTGCCAATGCAGAAACTGCGAGGAGGCTGCCTAGGCTCGTTTGACTCAACAGTATAGGCACCGCACCGGGGGAGGGGGGCGCTGCAAATGCAGAAACAGGGGGGGGGGCTGAAAATGAAGGACCAAATATCAGGGCATGAAAATGCAAGACCTGAAAATGAAGGACCTTCTAGGAATGCGGCGAGCCTTTGTTAGATACAGTAAGTATCTGTGAAGACCTTATACTGTAATACGATTTTTATATAAATTTTATTACACGAAATACACCATATATCTTGTTGTACACCCATTTGCATGATGATGCGCTCGTTTTGTTAAATGTACATTGACTAGAACATAATTAATGTCAGTGCTTTTTAATGAATATGCTGGTTTTAAGGTTATTTATGTTTATGAACAATTTATGGGCGTTCCGTTACAGTTCGTAAATAAACACGTCTTCACTGTCACATTGCTAAATATACTTTGAGCGAATAGTGACTTACTCACAAGGACTAAGTGTTTAATAATATCGTGGTTTTTGTATGAATGCTTGTGAACGATTTATGTGTGTTCCGTTACAGTGCTTAAATAAAACACTTCTCTATTGTGATAATTTACCCACTAATTACACTTGTCCTCCATTTTCCGGTCCTGTTTCTGTGGTCCTTCATTTTCAGATCCTGCATTTTCATGTCTTTCATCTTTTTGGTCCTCCATTTTCAGGTCCTGCATTTTCAGTCCACCCACCGCACGGCCTCGAGCGCCGAAGGTGTAACGTCGAAACTACTCATATGTGCTACATATGCACAGTGAATCCACGGATTTGGGCCTATCCATAAGTAAGTAAGTACATTTGTGTTCGTGCAGCCGTCTTTCCCACCAAAACTGTCATAGAAGCGCTATGGCGGTGTTTCGTAAGCTCTGCACAATAGCACGCTCTTCAAGAGTGCACAGAACTGAGTCATTATCAGCGATAGGTCACGTACGGTCGGCGGTAGTGAGTTCTACAGGGTGGGACCAGAAACAGCGAAACAGCGAAAGAAGTGTGTGGATCGCGTAGAGTACATTTTCAAAGGTTTAGATGAGATCCGGTCGAAAAAAGGTCACGGGTATACGTACGGACAAATCCACTTTTAACGCGGCAATATTTCGACTCAAATAATTTATCAGAGTACGGTTGAGCCTAAAACAAGAGGAGGGTCCCCAGCTTTGTGCGGAGGGGCACGGGGTGGGTGCAGGGATCACCCATATTGCCGCAGGTGCTGAAGGTATAGCTGGTGACCCTCTGCTGAACTAACTACCGAACGTTTGCGTTTTGCATTTAATCACGTATACATCATTTGCCGACATTAAAAAACGTTTACAGTTTCACACTTTCATGCGTCATGCGGTCCCGGAGGTCCACTCAGATCCCCTGCGGTTCCCATCTGGTCCTGAGGGTCCGGTGTGGTAATTAGTTAGTCATACCGCGGTTCGGGTGTCAACGGAGTGGTCGACAGGCTATACGGGCGGTCGACAGTGTTTCGCAGTCGCGGGACTTCGACGGCGAGTATGTGGGCAACGGATACGCGTGTCACCTTGTGTGCAGCAGAAGTCGTGGGAGCGGCTGATAGAGTTCACCGCGACGATCGGTCGGTGGTCGGATCGGACGTGACAGCAACGACGACGACAGCGGGTGAGATCGGCAAGTTTGTCTTACAAGTCTGCTTTAGAAGACAACTTGGAAGTTTGTTCTTCGAGTCCTTAGAAGTTTTGGACCGTTGCTTGTAAGGTTTTCCAGGTGGGAAGCTGTGCGAATAAGAAACAGTACTAGTACTAGTACAGTCAAAATCCTTGGTGTAACAGTCAGCCGCAGACTTTCCGTCAAGGAACACGTCGACAACATTCTGTCAGCTTGTGCCCAAACACTATTTGCACTGCGGACCTTGAAGCATCATGGC
>Ga0049105_1001458_pt1 | contig 10523 bp, 5 predicted proteins | sample WorMetvaBAHAMAS1_FD_61260 | JGI IMG/M metagenome (GOLD analysis project Ga0049105, IMG submission 61260) | Worm MetaG Olavius vacuus BAHAMAS.1 | ecosystem: Host-associated > Annelida > Digestive system > Unclassified | place: Germany: Marburg | collected 2013-04-09 | reverse complement strand
CCCCAGCCACAGGCACGAGTGAGCCTGGGGGGAAGGTGACGTCAGTAGTTTGGATCTTGGTCTTAGACCAGTTGACTTGGAGGCCAAGAGATTTAGCTTCATCATTCATTGTCTCAAGCGTCAACATTAATACTGATAGTAACTCGGTCAGGAGGGCAACATCGTCGGCGAAATCAAGATCAGTAAATGGTTCAGTGCCTATTGTTGTCATTTATTAACAGAACACAACGGTACAGCAATGTAGCATAGCCTATATGTAAGCAGAATCGTGCAAAACATATGTTCTGAAGGACAGAAAGGCTAAGTGAATTAGCACTTACAACTGCCCTTTAAAAATAAAACACAAACACAAAAACAGACAACATGAGAAAATGATGTCATAGGCACAGAAATTCAGACAGATCAACTAATGCCAACGATGCTCTAAACTTGTTTACGGATGAGAAATCAATCTCAGATGGTGAAAGACTATTCCAAACATTTTACACGGTTACCGAAGAATGCTGCAACTGTATTATTATTTGCACAACTTATAGCCGTGGCCCCTAGTACTCGAGGAATTTCGTTGAAAAATTTCTCACTGCAGTGTGATTAAGCCGAAAACAAGTTTGTAGCACATTATCATGTGAAGAATGAGGCGCCTGCGCTCTAGGCTTACAACCTTAATTAACATTTGACCTAATCAGTTCCCCAGGGGTACACTGTCTGCCTGTGTACAAAGTTTGGTGGAGATTGCTGTTGAATTGTAAGCTGTAGTGCGCGAACAGACAGAGAGACAGACAGACAAACCCAACTGACCAACGTACTAGCCGAAACACTTAATAGATACACGTAGTGTGTCACTAGGTTCAAGAGAATAGTGCTGCATAAGGTCACAGACAATATGCGAAGCTTTGTCATAATAATTTTCAATATGGTAAGCATGCAAGTGGCACAGAATACCGCCGTTCGTTCGTATAGCTATCATTCCGATAAGCATGAATGCGACACGTCACCCAACAGCAAAGATTAAGTCAGTGAAAAATGTTCATAGCAGGTTCTAGCATTGCGACCGAACCCGAAACTAAGTGACCGAATGATATAGGCCTACACCTTAGCTTCTTACTATAAATATTTTTCTTAACTAAGCCCTGCCCCACAAAATTTCAGCCCCAAATCTGAAATGCAAAAGTTGCAAAACTACCATGTGAGGCAAAGAAACTGCACCAAATTATTTTTCTAATAACTTTGTCAAACCTTGCTCAATTTTGATAAGTTTTGGCCTACATGTACTTTAATAAATTTTCTATAATATGTATATTTCATACTCTTTATAAGTTGGAAAACAGGGAAACAGCTCAAGATTCATGTAGTTCACTAATTTACTTGTTAGCAGACGCAAACGAATATATCGATGACTCATTTGTCATGGTTTTATGTCGGAAAAAAAAGTTAAAAATTAATTTGGACACTTTTACAGATATAATCTGCTAAAATTAATTAAATGATTCTCAGAAAATGGTTGAAAGTTAACCAGTTTGTATTATTTTCTTAAGAAGCTGCGTTTTAACAGGACAGCGTGGCAGCACACCGTGCGCTCACGGTGTACTGTAGTATGTCAAGCTGTCACAAGATGCCAGATTTTATAGCACGTGACATACGGTATCCTATTTGATTTAAAATGCAAAATATGATAGTTAAGGAGACACGTTTTATTGTTGCACTTTATGTCCATATCTTTTTTACATTTTAGATGATATTGCGTTTAAATGTTCGAGACAATGATAATGTTTAAGCTAGCGTGACGTCGCCTTTCACAAGGCACTGTAAAGACACGCTTCAAGAGAGATTGATGATTTTGATGTCGCTTTTGTCCAAATTTATTGCAGTATATATGCGTCAATAATAACTCCACTGTAAAACGTTTTGACAAAGTTATTGCAAAAGAAAACGGTGCAGTTTTTTGCCCCATAGTGTAGTATGAAGAATGCTGCTGGCTGCTGCAACTGATTATACTGGACGAAACATTTTCATCAGTTGTGATCGTCATGGTAACGCAGACTGTGCAATCGGGCGGCTATTAGTGATGGTCCGCGCGGCACGGTTCATTAAGCCACCGCGATCGCGTTAAAAACTATGCGAACCGGCGTTACACGGAGAGATATTATTCCGCCTTGCAGTCTCCGGTGATAAACCTCACGGACGATACTCGAGATAACCGCGGAATAATACGGCGCTTCTTGTATTTTCCGCATTTTATTGTTTGTACAGTATGGCTGTGTATGTTTCGATTATTGACTTATGACGATAAAGATGAGGAAAATAATGACCGGAATATCTGCAGTTGTCTGAAATGATACGCGTTATAACTACAATAGTCCGTGTAATCCGAGGGTCTGTGTTAAGCGAGTCCGTGTTAACGAAGTTTTACTGTATAAGCTAATCGTCTATGGCTCCTGCAATTCCGGTTGCTCTTATCGGCCATTCTGGCCTATTGTTGTTGTTCTTGTAAACGAGAAAATTAGTTTGCAGTGAGCGAAGCATCAAGCACAGGTTACATAAAAGCATATATATAAAAACGTTCAAAACGTTAAAAACGTGACATTAATGAAAGCCTAAGCCCAAGAAAGATTGTAAGCACAACACCAAATCACTGCAGTCATCATTAATAAGGTCACTTTATTATAAAAGTGAAATAATCTCTGTGAGCGAAAGCAAGACAGAAACTGATGTATTGTCGTTGTAATTTTATTGATATTTATAATGCTATTTATGTAGCGGTGTTATTTAGAAACGTTAGAGAAAAAAAACCTTAAAAACGTAAAAGAAAACTTAACAACAATAACAAACGTAAGAAAACGTTTTAATCTATGCATAAAAAAGTACAAGGACATAATGCATTAAACGACTGGTTAAGCAGAAAGTAAGTAAGTAACATTTGTAAGACTCTGAAGAAGCATATCAGGCACTGGAAGCCATTGCCAAGGTGCGTTCAATCGTTTCTTGAAAACTGGTAAATATAATATACTTGTCTTGTAGGTATTGGAAGACATCAAAGAGCGCAATCAAGTGATTCGCTATCAACTAATGCAGCTTGGTCGCGTGGTTATTGATCTCAACCAAGAACGAGGCAAGTCCGCTTTCTTTAATGATTACCATAACAACCAGGCAAACAAAGACACGCAAAGAACGCATACGAATAATTTATCGTTAATGAATAAACAAGATTGCTTTTCAATCGACGTCAGACGATCCACGGACAAGTTTTCTCGTTACTGTGACCTTGACCTTGACCCGATGACCTTGATATACGAATTTAACCTAGATATTCGCAAGATGTACCTACTATACCTGCATACCAAAAAATGAACTTTCCAGGTGAAGGCTTAGAAGTTAAGAGTATTAAGCCCTCGTCAACTGGTCTGTCTAGGTTTGAAATTACAATTTTTCTTCTGTTGACTAGTTTTGGGGTCTCCGAGTATCTGTGGCCTCCGTCTTCAGCCCACTTAGCACCCTAAATCCGCTACTGGTGTCAGATCGAGGCTGTCCTGCATTGTGCAACAAGATTTGTTAAGCACGACTACTGTCATTCATAAAACGTCTCTCTCTCTGAATTACTTACTGAAGTGGTTCTCTCTCACAGATCGTCGCCGATGTGCCAGTTATCGTTATTCTACGAAGATGTTCATGTCGATTTTATCTATTTTTGATCCCCAAACGCGACTCATCTCAAAACCATCTCGAGAACCACACCAACTTCCAAATCATGCTTCAGCCCTCAAAGACAAAAAACTTCTTGACTAAAATTGTATTGTATTGTATTGTATTGTATATAAATATTTTTTAGCGTGGCCTGAGTAAAAACCTCAAGGTCCACGTAAGAGAAACAAACAAACAATCAATGTCCAGGGAAAGACAAACTGAAAAGGAAATGTTTGAGTTTTTGACGAAAAATAACGAGAGTCTGAGAATATTCTATAAAGAGGCTCCAGCCATCATTGTTAACATGACATTAACTTTCTACTTCTCGCACTGTATCAACAGCGTTTTGTCTGTTGCACTATTAAACTATGTACTGCTAGTTACTGCTACTACTTGGATCGTACAACCGCGTGTAACATAATATTTATGGCACGACGAATATGATCCGTACAATGTCATGTAGGCATACTAAGAGACTGAAGCAGAAGTTTGGAAACGTGTAGCTGATATTTTACGCCATTACTAGAAAATTTGCGATGTTGGGAGTTGAAAGTTTTAAAGTGTATTAGTTTGCAAAAGCCAGAAAATTTCCGGTAAAGTTGCAGTCTTGCTCACGGAGAAATAAATGAAATAAATCTTAACATGTGATGATGTCCTGAAATAATGAAATTATGTATTTTGTATATTATTTGATTTTTGTATTTTCGCGACTCGAGAATGCGGCATACTATAAATGATTTCGGTTGCAGCTGTCTGTCTGTGAAGCACGGTACAGACCAGTTGACGAGGAAGGTACAACGGCAGGGGCGTCGATCCATAGAAGGCATCTGATACCCCAGAGTTGTCCATGGGTCCAATTTCTTCAACCCAACCCAACCCAACCCAACCCAACCCACTAAATGACTGACCCAACCCAACTCAACCCATCACAGAGTAAAAACTTTGGACCCACAAACCAACCCAACCCACAACCGATAACCCAATCGAACTCCATACAACCAACAACAAACCTTCGGGCACAAGGAAAACAATTTTTCAGTCAGTAAAAGTTTATTAGGTATTAATCATTTGTCAGGTTGTCAGGCATTACTTCAGCAGTCACAAGAGGCCTACCAAGTTTTAGAATTTTTGGAAATGTTTCTGACCCACAACCCAACCCAACCCACCAAAAAGCTAAAAATCTCGACCCAACCCAACCCAACCCGTGGGTCGACCCAACCCATGGACAACTCTGTGATACCCGGCCCTGGTAATAATTTGGGACCACTAGCTAACTTGGAATTGCAGCTGTGGGCCTCAACTGTCCCATACGTGTTCGTTGAATTGATGGATGGATCCCATGATGCTGCTACGTAATTTTGAGTGACGTTTCTCAAGAGAAGCGCTTAACGTCGGACAGACTGCATCCATAAACATCCGTATAATAAAATTCAGACTACCGGTAGGTACGCTAGCTTTAGTGCGGACTGGCCGTTTTGATTGGCCATAAAATCCGGAATACCATATTCGGCGACAGTGAGCGTCTGAGCGGTATCGACAAGAGATACGAGACGATCGTGACGGTGCAAAACACTGGCGCGTGACTCCATGTGACTCAATGACGCTCCGTGTGACTCCAGTGACTCCATGACACCAGGCGACCGTTTCGCCATTGATCGTTTGATTAGCGTATCGAACGCTGTCGCTCCGTCTCAATTGTTTTCTGTCTGCGCGTAGAGCTGACAGTCCTCTACGCCGCCGCACGGACCGTCGATGCTCAGATTCTGCTGAGGTCTGAACTTCGACGATCGTCGGCAGCCACCGACCGGTCGCTCGCCGATCTTCCCGTGTGGCCGTCGTCGGCGGCCGACGAGGGCACGCCGTCTACGCTGCGATCTCGCGGGCTATTGGGTGCCGTGCTGGAGCAGCGTCGAGCGGTGTTCGTTGAGACCGGAGGCGGCAGCGGTCGGTTCTGGGACGCGATGGAGTTCTACACCGATATGTTGGACGTGGTCGTTGCGTGGCTGTACCGCACTGTCGCCGACCTCCACGGCCGTCTGCGTCAGCACGACGACGACGCAGGTTATTACTTATCACCCGTCACTTCCATCTGGAGCGATGTTATCATGCAGACTCAGCGTCATGCGTCTTTGTCATCAGCTGGTCCGTAGACTCACTATCACACAGCCAGCTGTGACGTCCCAAGCTGTGATTTGGGTTTTAGTTTTCTGTAGTAGTAATTTGTCTTGTGATTTGTATTTTTTTGTATGTTATGTTGTTATGTGATATCTTTGGCATAATCAATGAGATAACGACGACGACGACGATGATGACGATGATTAACACCTGCCATAACGAACAATGAATTATTAAATTCTTTAAAATTTATGCGTGATCTAACTTCACCCTCGCGTCGAAATGAGAAGACGCCTAATTAGGAACCGATTACAGGGAAGTGGAGCCCCGGGCAAGGTCAAAGGTCCTCCTCTCTCCCTTCCCGACCGCAGTTGCCAAGTACGTAGTTATACTATTCATTCACAACACACGTGATAATCTAGATTGTCGGCCTCTGGCTTGGACGCAGTATGTCCGTGCGGGGCCCAGTTACTGAGCGTAATTGATTAAGACACCCAATTAATTGCGACAACAACCCTATTAGTTGCTGGCACGTTTCCACTGATAAATCGTAAGGGTTAATTCACAGTGATCTCGGCATGTACAATCATTGCACAGCTCCACCAAGTAATCGCCACTCGCCAGCCAGAAATATATGCAGAGTAGCTTAATCAGCTTGCTCGCTCGCTATACTCTCTGGCGAAATATCGTTGGTAGGCCTAAGTAGTGCGTATTTTTTATAAATAGTATGTGAGATGGGGTTACATATTTAAGGAGAACTGTGCAAAGTTTGCCAGAAGCATCAGGAGAAGTTTTGATAAAACCAATTACGATCGAAAACAGACCAAATTCGAGAACTCCGTGCACGGGAAACCGGGATTTTCGTTAGACTTAGGGCTAATATTTCTACTGACAAAAATGTTTACATCTATCGACTGTGGAAAAAAATCAGGAAAATTTGCTTTGCGACTGTAGTACGAAACAAAATTATGTAATGTCATGGATTTGAACATTTTAATATTCCCTTCAGCTCATGGTCATAGCGAAGAACAATGTCCGAGGGTCAAAGAACCCCATCAGAAAACAAAAAATTTCACACAAAAACGGGGAATAAGTCAACGAAATAGCTAATCACCTGCGCTCCAGCTATGCTGTGTGAAGCAGGTATTGTCTTTACCGGTGTTTGTTCCTGTCAGTCAGTCTGTGTGTCAGTCTCTATATCTGTCTGTCCACGCTAAAACTGAACAAGCAGCCAGGAATGTGAAGAGCTGGCAGCACGGCTACAGAAGCATGTTCTAAGAAGACCTATAAACCCAGCATACTTTTGGTGTGTGATCAGAGGTCATCAGCAGATCCATGCATGCAAGAGTAGTCTCTACGTACAGCGGTTATGATTTGTGCTACCCTGGTTAACAGACAGGCGCCAGTAAAAATCTTAAAAGTGGATGAAATTTGATCTGTCGGTATTGTACAAAGATGGTTTTTGACCGCAGGTCTAGTGACCGTATTTCATGCGTACGGGTACTTGATGGCAGCGACCAACAGCCTCGGAGCGGAGCAGACGCTCTGCCGCGCGTTCCACTCTGTCGTCTGCTTCAGTCGAGCGGAAACACTTGCCTACGCCAACTTCTCGTTCGCCGGCGAGACACTGTACCGTCTTTACCGGCTCAGCCTTCCACCGTCTGCAGCCTTCGACGACGATGACGAAGGTCGTCCGCTCCATCACGTCCAGTTGTTTCCAGCGCTGACTTCTTGTCGGCGAGAGATCTTCGACGATCTGGATCAGTACGGCATGGCGATCGACCCGTCGCTATGCGACTATGGACGGAAGAACGAGACGGCGATACGCGAGGTGGATCGACTGACGGACTTAGATGCGTCACGACTCAGTAGATACATTGATGACACGACCCGCAACCACGAGCAGACCTGTCGAAGGCGTCTGATGATGGCCGTGGTGGCGGTCGGCGGTACCGGCATCTACGCCGTCGTAGCACACATCATCCGCTGTGTCTGGATCATAGTCGAGCATCGACGAAGTCGTCGGACTAAGTCGCCGCCGGCTAGTAGACGCAAGCAGCATCGTCTGGAATCCGACCACGAACTTGCAGTTCCGACGACCCACGACGACGCCGCGCGCAGGGAGCACGCATTCCAGCACTACGACGGGTGGGCGCGGTGTAACGGCGACGGGCCGGCTACTGATAAAACGGAAACGAACACGCTCCTAGCGTCAGATGAACGAACGTTAGCATCGAGATGTAGCGTTGACGACGATGTCGCTGATCGCCAATCAAAGATATTAAGCGTTACCAACTGTATTCAAACTGCTCAAATAAGTGTCTAGGTAGGACAAGATGGCTTGACGACATACAGAGACATCCGTGTTTCGGCGCGTGATATTTTATTTTGCTCACTTACAAGCTTATCTGATTTTGCCACTGAATTACGAGCTGTAGCGTTTGTACAAGTGAAGTTATGCGGTGCCGCCGATTGTTATAATAGAACTTGATAGAACTTGATAAAAATAAAACTGTTGAAACTGTTTTTGCGTCACTCATAAATCATGATGCAAAGACTCAGTTTGATTGCAGTTCTTCAAAACTCTTAGACGTAAGTCAAATGCTATCATTTCACGTTATGGAAGTTTCAACATGTTGACCCTGTCTTCTGCTGCTGCACCCATACCGGTTGTCGGTCGTACGAGCCTCTTTTTCGGTCCTGAGAACCTCAGGCTTCAGCTCGGGACTGCACTGCTATGCACCTGATGAACTGCCTTACGACCTTAGTGACCTGGAAATGACCTGGCTGCCTTGACATCCTAGCGCCGCCACTGATATCGCCAAATGGTGCACTAATAGAGAGATGCATTGGCTTATATTATTAAAGGCTGGTACTAAAAAGACAATAAAATTTAGCGGGATAATAATCCCCCAAACTGCAGCCGCTGTACCGCGCATTTAGAAAATGAAATGAAAGGCTATCTGTAGCTCGCCAAAAAGCAGATTTCAGCACTAAATTGACTATGCTGCTCCACCTCAGATCGCAAACCATCCACCGATCTTGAAATACCTGGCTTAGTCTCTGGGCACATCAGCACATAAGAGGCTGTTTAGTGCCATACACATGTTATACTAGATGTGAGTGCAATTCAGGCAAAAGATAAAAAAGATAGATGCAATATCAATAGTACTGTTTAGCTACAATAAATGACGATATAAACGACACTAAAGCCACAAAATCAATGTCAAATAAATGTCATTATCTGTATTTTGTAACTAATTTAAGAATGTAGCATACATCAACGACTTCATGGTAAGTGTTGTTTTAAAGTTTCACCTTGTACAATTGCTCCGTTGGAAAAGTGAGAATTACACAACTTGTGCAAAATGTGTATAGGCCTACTGTAGTAAACAAGAACTATACCGGGTGGTCCTAAAAGCGAGGCCAGTGCATATTTTTGCTTGTATCTTTTAAACGTCTTCACCAAATATAATAAGCAGCAGTTTATGCCAAATACTGTAGTGAATAAATTTTATATTGATATTCACTAAAGGGTGCGACTAGAATGAAACAACTGCCCCTTATTTCCTTACAAGTTCATTTATCCAACCACTTTGATTTACTTAGTGGTTTTTATTAAAGTTTGCTGAAAATAAATGATTCATATGGTTTTTAGCGTTAGCTACGTCACTGCCCGTCCAACTGTCTGTCTGTAACGTTCGTGCACCCTACTCAGGTAATTCAAATTTTCTGCAATGTTTCTTTGCTATTTGGTACGTTGGCAATCTGTTGACATCCTGGTAAAATTTTAAGGAGATCGTCCCAGGGGAACCCCTCCAGGGGGAATTAAACACAACAGGGGTAGCTGCATATAGCGATTTTGGACCTGTCGAATGCTATATCTCGGAAATGGTGCAAGATAGGAGCTAAGTTAGTATTAATCACTAAGAGAAAAGTCGCATATGAGCTTTAGATTGGTATCAAACTTGGTGACCTTAGATGACCTTGAACGGCGTAATAGCCCTAACCGCAGCATAATTTCACCGAATTCAGTAGGTTTTGGGAAAGATAACGTAAAAGTGGTTGAAGATACACCAATACTTTCTTGCAGCAGAAATGCAGGCCAAAGAATATAGTTTTAGCGATATATCATTTCTGGTGATATTGGCAGGGGATCACCCAAGCGAGAACGTTAAAGTGAGGCACTCCACTCTCGCTAGTGAAAATTTGACCAATAATCAGCCATAACTTGGAAACGGTGCAAGATAGGAGGTAACTTAGTATTAATCACTATTAGGAATTCGTTTACGAGCTTTCGATTGGTACAAAAATCTGTGACCTTGAATGACCTTGAACGGCGCAATGTTAGTGCAGCACTTGATCTACAGTCAGAACGACGCAGTTATGCATGATGATCTATGTGGCACCCCATATCGTAGTACATTTTAATTACATAAAGTTTGCTAAAGAGTGCCAAAAATTACCAGATTTGGTTAAGGTGCTTCAACAATAAAAGCAACAAGATGCTCAGCTATCGCAGAGAGACCGCGCTGCAGAGTGCGTTACAGTTTTCGCCAAAAGTAGAAGACTGGAACTGGGAGACAATATTTTACGGACATTATAAATCTATCTTCAACCACTGTGATGAAATCGGCCTGAAAATCTGTCGAATTCCGTGAAAAAAAACGCAAAATAAGGGCTATTACGGCGTTCAAGGTCATTCAAGGTCATCGAGGTCGGTACCA
>Ga0049105_1001457_pt1 | contig 10527 bp, 7 predicted proteins | sample WorMetvaBAHAMAS1_FD_61260 | JGI IMG/M metagenome (GOLD analysis project Ga0049105, IMG submission 61260) | Worm MetaG Olavius vacuus BAHAMAS.1 | ecosystem: Host-associated > Annelida > Digestive system > Unclassified | place: Germany: Marburg | collected 2013-04-09 | reverse complement strand
ATCGGCGATTTCGTTCCAATGGGGGTCGGTTGACCCAAAATTTCAGGTAGAAGGGGTCGCCCCCCACCAACCATTCTATCTTCTCAGAAAACTAGGATAAATGTTCTTTCGTATGGTATACAAATCTGGACAGATCTTTCTTCCGTTTTGTCAGGGATCACGCGTGTGACGGACGGACAGACGGAAAGACGGACGGAGGGACAGAAATCTCCTCACAATACCGCGTCTGCATTACATGCAGCGCGGTAAAAATTAAAACAATGCGTTTGCTCTACCAGTTCTTGATGACAAAGCTATGTCTAATTTTTATCATAAGTTTGTGAATTGTTAACCGATTTGAAAAAACACGTTCTACGAATTTGGAACATTGTTTCACTGCTTCAATAACTGCTCACTCGATTACCATACTATCAGAGCTATGTCCTCTTTCGGTCCGTACGCAGGCGCGAAGGCGCTCTCTCCATCAACTGCTTAATCAACTGCACTCTGTTGAAGGTCATGCCACTGCCAAGTCCAACAGTTCCTCAACGTCGTGAACTCGTGATTGGTACACAAGGCAGTAAGTAATAATAAGTAAAAGTAATATGTTTTAAGTGTTTAAAAAAATTAATGGTGGAGTTGACAGCTTTGTCACCAAGAAAGCGCAAATGCACTTTTTAAACTTTATGTTTCACATGGTAGTGCAACGAGGTTTTAAGAGGTGGCGAGAAGTATTATATTTTGTAAATAATTTATTGCTGTTTCCAACAGTTAAAGAATTTTCAAAATCGGTTAACATTTGATGAAGTTATTGTAGAAATTTAACACCACGTTTTTTGAGACACAGTGTATAGTTACTTAATCATCATGGTTGATTGACTCGTGCAGGAAGCCACTGAAGAATTCGCCTATGTACTACTTCGCGGCCGGATACGCGGCGGATGTGGACGGCGTGAATTACACGGCTGTGTGCGAGAGTCGCGGAGGAATATGCACAAGGGCGGCTGACTGTGAGACCAATAGCGCCGTCGATTTGACCGGAACCGGAAGTAGATTCAGGTCGTCATATGTGGGCGACGGTGTAAACAGCGATCAGATACGCAGTTTTCTGTGCAACCTGACAGCCATCTGCTGTTTGCCGCAGCCAACCAACGCAGGTTCGCTACACAGCACACTGTTGAGTCTGTCGACGTCTGTCTCACAGACAGCTATAGCATATAGCATGGGACAGATTATAATATCGGTTTGCGTCTGTCAGTCTCTCAGTGTGGTCATCGCGGTCAGTTTGACCCAAATTTTCGGATATAAGGGGTTGCAAACTATGGTAAATAATCTTTCATGTGGTATGAGAATGAGGGCACAATTTTCTTTCGTTTTGTCATCAATCACGCGTTTGACGGACGGACAGACAGACAGACAGACAGAATTCTCATCGCTCGACCGCGTCTACATTTCATGAATCTCGGTAAAAATGTAACTGACAATGATGATTGCAGGTAGACAGCAGATCGGTGACAGCGGTACTTCACTAAGTCGACAAGTAGCCAGCGAGTTTTCGTCGGTGATGTGTGCTCTGATCAACGGAACTTGTGTACCACCGTCACACTGCGTCACTTCTGGTATCACTGGCGCCCTCTACAGTCGCACTATCAACTTCCGATGCAATCTGACGACTGTCTGTTGTCCGGGATAATGTTCTGCGTCATCATCGTGACGACATACAACTTATCAACGACACAGACTATGACAAACTGAGGAAGCATTGTGACATTTATAATACTGCCTACTGTCCTACACGACACGTGTTAGACTTTTCATCTGCTAGACACTAAACTGAATCGCTCAGCTTTAAACGCACGTTAGATTCAAGTTAAACGCAACAGTGAGAAGATGACAGATAATTACAGCAATGATGTAGGCCTAGGCTAGTCGAGATCGAGTCCACGGACTTTTAGTTCAAGTTTGCGTCAAGTCTGAGTGTAGCTAAAATTCAACATCCACAACTGAACTGAGCATGAAACAGAAGCCATAAGAAGACATTGAATAGTGATACTATGATAGTGTCTTATTTTAGACAGCATCTCAGTCAAAAACGATCTACTACGAAGTTTCTACATTTCTGATCATGATTACAGTTTAGATGCACTTCAGGAAACATAAAACCCTGTTTCATTTAGTCATGCCGTGTATCGTTGCATCAACATGCATTCACAGCTGAACACGTGTTCAAATGGAGCACTAGTTGCAGGTACAGCCAGTGACTTTAATGCCACTTTGCGTAGCCTTGAAAGCCACTGACTTTGCACACGGTACCCGACCGTAAAACAGACACTGATAGAGGGACAGAAAATAAGTACAACATGTAACGACTTGAGAAAAGAGAAACTAGACGTCCAATGAATTGATATTTCGTAAACGTACTATCTTATTACAGGAAGTAATACGTAACAGCGAATTAATTTCCCATTATAGGCCTAGTGCCGAGTCAGAGTCATAAAATATGGATTCGAGTCATATGTCGTGGTAGTTTAAATGTCAAAATTAAACGTCACCAGTAGTAGCGGTATCAAATACACTAAACTCGTCGCTGTTGAGTCGCAGTCTGTTGAGACGTGATCAGGAATCATAAACCCGACACAAGACATCATCGTATCAACAGTAGCAGTCAGCTGACGAGAATATAACGGACCAATGGACGGACGGACGGACGGACGGACCGATAGCAGACAGCTGTTATAACTTAGACCGTATTTTGCACTAACGTCGCTAGTTTAGAAATCAACAGATCAGTGTAAATGTGAAGCAACACGTAATACTTCGATAAAATACACGACATAACGTGACGATTTATGTCTTTTACATTTCATACTAGTTTGACTGTGAAATCGTGAATATATTCGTCAACTTCTACGGAGCAGTATCTTGTCGCCGTCTCAAGCCTCAAGCAGACATAAAATTCACTCACAAGTCACAACGAGGTTACAGCCGCGACGGAGACGGTGAGACGGCGAGAGGGCTCTAGCGACGCGCACCTGCACTGATTGCGTACGCTAGAGCGATGGTTGACATTAAAACGTGTCCCAACATGTCCCAACGACATTCCTCAGTGCCTGTATGTTTGTATACACTCAGGTACACTGGCCAAGGTCTGCACACGACAGCTGCGTCAATCGATCAACTGCTGTGCAACGCTTCGTAAATGAACGCGTTTTGTCGGTTTTTGTTGAAAATTAACTGCGAGCATTACGCGTCGAACGTCGCATTGACACCGGTATACATCACATAGGTATATCATATCATATATGCATCACATACGTTACCTTTGTGCGTAAACAACACAGGTGCTCTACCTCATCATGGATGTGTAATGGATGCTCATGCGTCATGGACTCTGATACTGAATTCCGTAGATATTTGAAGAACATAGTCTACATCGGTTTGTATTTTGCGAGACTTCAACTGCGGCAGAGTGTAATCTAACGGTCGCCGGTTATGGACAATGAGTAGCGTAGATGATGGCAGTGATTGATGGATTGCAGCTGGTTTGCTGTGATGTTGCTCATTTGCACTTCCATTGACGCTACTCAGAATCAATCAGCAGCCTATCTATTTACATTCGATGTAGCTTTCAGATACCATTGATCTGATGGCTGTTGAAACATAACGAGTTAACGATTGCCATGTAGGATATAAACAAACAAATACAACAGCTACAATCAACAGCGTCTTATTTGCGACAAGACATTTACGACAAGACATCAGGGAATAATTCAAACGACAACAAAAACATTTATATTTGTAAATAAACTGACCACGATGCATTGTGACTGTTTATTTGTGCCTTAGAAACACTCTTACTTACTTACTCACTTAATGGTTGGTTACTTAGAGCGATGGCGGAGGAAGGTGAGATGCTGATGCGGCCGGCTGCTGAAGAACAAAGAGCTATCATCTGTTCACTGGAGTCTGACACAGCTGATGAAAGTCTCTACGTGTACACGGTGTCTCAGGCGTGGTACGACCGCTGGCGAGCGTACGTCGGCCTCGACCGGCCGGCACAGCCGTGTGTAGAGGCTGCCAGCAATGAGACGGGTCAGCGGAGGACCGCGTCGCAGGACGCACCGACCAATGGGACGGTGGAAGACGCTGAAACAGCCGCAACAACGGCGGCGACCGCTGAGACAAACATCAAACCAGCTCCAGCGCCTGGACCCATTGAAATGGACCTAACTGATGAAGATAACATCTCAGTCGATGAAAAGGTAATGAGTAGCTTATTATATACGGACTGACGTCATCACGGCAACCACCATCATGTTCATAGCGTCTTTTGTGGTTTTCGTGTCTTGAACTTGCGTCTTCATGTATCTGTAATCGTGCAGTGAGTGACACTGACTTGTTAAATCCAGAATATATTCGCTGTCAAGTCGTTCCTTGAAACTGCGCAAATTCGCGCTTATTATCTCCGTCAAGGAGGTGATGCAATGTCCGGCGTTTGCTTGTTTGTTTGTTTGTCTGTCTGTCTGTTTGTCTCTTAGCAACTTTACGTTAAAACTACTAAACGGATCTTCACGAAAGTTTTACCACAGAACTGACGACAAGCAAGTGATTACATTTTGGAAGCTAAAGAATCTCGTTCCATGGATTTTTGACGGAATCTTCAGCATTGCAAGAGAGGGCATTTTTCCACAATTTGGCTCACATCTCTGGAAACAAACTGATGGGATCTTCATGAATTTTACCAAATGTTTCGTTTCGTCGTGATCTGAAACATTTCTGTTTCATTCTGTCTACGGGCACCAGGATACGGATTGACTCTGTGATGCGCCCTCAGTCTTCTAGTAAGGGCGCAATACAAGTGTATCAGTTACAGTTACAGTTACGATGTAAAATTGGACAAGGAATTAAAGTCCTTGTCAAATTTAATAAGTTATACAACGATTGTTACACTGTATGAGGTACGTGCAGGTGTGGACACAGTGGGTGTCGTGGTACGGAGTTTCTGACAGTCATGAGCTTGATCGACGTCGATGGACGGCTGAGGAACGCGACTTTGAGATCTGTGTGCTGAGTCCTTACTGCGGACTCGTCGAGAACGCCGTGAAGACATTCGACGTGTCCGAGGAGACCGGATATGCGGAACTACAGCTGCGACGGGTGTTTCGAGTGCCTGATCATCGACAGACGCGACTCTGGATCTGCGAGAAGTCCCGTCACTCGCGCTTTCTTCCGCTGCTCGATCGCTCACAAGAACTCTGCTTCCAGGTGCGTTTTTCAGCGTCACTAACTTTTGCTCTCTAATCCGGGTCTTGTCAGTTTTTAATAGATACGAGTTTTTTTTCTCAGCGAGCGAAAACCGAAAACATTTCCAGCCTAGCGAGCTTGTACGATACCATGCTCGGGACAGCCACTAGCCAGCTTAGTTCTAGGCAAAAGAAACGAAAATTAAGGGAAAACGAACATTGAAAAGACAATGAACGGATTAACCAGACTGCAATTCTTCTACAGACGTTGCATTGCTTGTCTGCGGCTGATATTCTATGCGCGGTTTTATACCCATATAGGGCCTAGACTTAATTAATGAATAGCCGTTTATGCGTGCTGACTCAGTGCTGAGCTGCAGCTTGTGCTGCGTGGGATTGTAGGATTGTGTAGATGCGATCAAGAGTTACATTCTGGCGATAGAAGTGTCTAACCTGGACAGCACGTGGCCAACAATGGTGCCTGGCGAGCCGGTAGGATCGTTTGAGCGGTACAAAGCTCTGATTGGAAGGAGACGTGCCGCTACATCGACGTATTGGGAGACTGAGCTGGGTTCAACACTCAACAAAGTGTTCAACGGTATTACGACCGAACTGAAGGAGACCGCCGATGACATCGTCAACACCGCAAAGTAGATTTGACTATCATTCATAGTCTTACAACTTATCATACTGCTTTGCTAACGTGTTCCTTATACGACGTCTTAACAGTCGCACTTTATGCCGCAGTCAGGAGGTGTTATGTTTTACCGCTGTACTTTTTGTTTATCCATCCAGACTCTACTCTCCCACATAGCTGATCGGCGCCCCGTTAGAAATATATCAGCGATTGGATCCTACATGTGCCACGAAAAAAATAAGTCAGATATTTTTCCAACTACTTTTCTAATTTTACAGGGGGAGTCAAAAAGTGCGAAACTTGGCGTCGATTTTCGACCGCAGTTACATTCGAAGAGCTGATTTCAAAAAAGAAGGAATGTATCAGAAATGTAGGAGCGATGATTATTGACCTGGTTCTGTCCGCCCAACTGTGAGAATCAGCGTATAGATTGCGGAACACAGCTTTAACCTATCAACATTCTCGACCCAGCGTGTATGTGTGACTGTGCTATAACTGTAGATGCATGACATCGGATCGTGAGAATGAGTTGTCAGCGGTGACCGAGTCACTGGTGGAGCAGACGAGGTTGCTGGAAGAACGTCGAGCAACTGTTGACAGACAATCAGCCGAGTTGACGGCCACTCTGGACCAAGTCGCCGTTGACAGAGACCGACTACACGCCGATAAACACGCATTCAATGCCGAGAGACAAGCGTTCGCCGAAGAACTCGTCAGAATGAATACGCTCAACAAACTACACGACAGGTCGCATCAGCGGATATTTAGTGTTTTTGACGATCCCATGCATTAAGTTTTGATGCGAGATAACAGTGCCTTTCATTCACGGCTTTCGACGGAAATGTGTGCAAAATGTCTCAACGTACAGAAAGTAAAAATTTGTAAGAATATTGTAACTAGATTGATGAGGAACAGTGGTGTTCGTCAAGAGAGTTTAGCAGCAGCAGTGGACGTCTGGAGAGTGCAGCAGTCTGCGAGATGCGTCGCCAATCAGCTGATATTAGCGCCATAATGTCAGCTCTATCGCGTTCAAAGCGCCACAAGCCGGAGATCAGTCTCGTGATACGCACTCTCTTATACAAAGTGGCCCAAAAGTTTCCATCACGTCGGACTAATTTCACACGCTCTACGATTACTTTTCGGGTGCTAATATGCTAATAATGTTTGACGTAACATACGTGACATCATGCTGTCCGGGCGGACATGAGCACAGTGGCAGAATGACAAAACTATTTAGAAGAGATCAACGGTGGAAGTAGACCGTCTTGTATGAGTGAAGAGTGAATGTGAGTGACTGTGAGGTGTTGGTTGTACAGCCGTGTGAAGTTGTGCGTGGGAGGTCAGCTGTTCATGACGTCAACACTAACCCTCACCAAAGATCCCGACTCGATGCTCTCTGCTATGTTCAGTGGTCGACATGCTCTGCGTCAGGACGACGACGGTGCCTTTTTCATCGACCGCGATGGCACTCACTTTCGCTACATACTCAACTACCTGCGCGACGGCGGCTTTCGACCGGGAACTCTACCCGCCGACCCTTGCTTCCTCGGTGAACTCTGTACCGAGGCCGAGTACTATCAACTAGCAGGGCTCAACCGTCTTCTTACCGACCAGATGAGAACGCTAGCTGAGGCCAGCCCGGCAGTAGACGCTGTTGATCTGGATACTAGCGGCAGCTCGGCAGCGCCTGGCGGGTCCGTGATGACTGTTCCTTCGACGAGTAGAATGGTTGGAGCATCACCAGCCAGCAGGAGACTGCAACGCAAGGTCAGCGCTCAGCAGACGACAAAGTAAACAGCGTTCTTGACAGACACTTCATCAGCAATTTTGCTACTGTGTTGCGCGAAGCCCACGCATCGCTATTCGCGAAAGTCTTAACAAACTTAGCAAACAGTTATCACTTTCTGCAGCAGGTTTTATCAGACCGACCTCAACTTGTTTACTTACTTGCGAAGAAAATTCGCAATACATAAACGTCTCGTTGCCAAGACCGCTGAACTAAGCGAGCGACATTTTTAGTTAGAACACTGCATTAAAACATTTACTGAATCTTAAGTTAGAGACTTATTTCTGACGTGACTTGTAGTGACGTTTGTTTCTTTTAAAGAATAAATGATGACGATGAGCAGCATGAAGGTCAAGGTCAAGGACATACGGCCTACAAGGACTCGTCATTTTCTGTTGTGATAGTTTGTAGTTCACTCGTTAGCTTGTATGTAGTTGTCGCGTGTCTTGATGTGTTAGCATGGCTAATGCTTGTCTCTTCGTATCACATGTTACACAGATGTTTTCTTGCTGTTGAATGCGCACGGTGACCATAGTCGTAGCCAGGGAGTGCACCCCTAGGACGAGAACAATTTTGGGGGCTTAATTTAGAGGGGTAAGTTGTAAGTGCACCCGCGGGACACAGGGGCGTAGCCAGGGAGTGCACCCCTAGGCGAGAACAATTTTGGGGGCTTAATTTAGAGGGGTAAGTTGTAAGTGCACCCGCGGGACACAGGGGCGTAGCCAGGGAGTGCACCCCTAGGACGACAACAATTTTGGGGGCTTAATTTAGAGGGGTAAGTTGTAAGTGCACCCGCGGGACACAGGGGCGTAGCCAGGGAGTGCACCCCTAGAGCGAGAACAATTTTGGGGGCTTAATTTAGAGGGGTAAGTTGTAAGTGCACCCGCGGGACACAGGGGCGTAGCCAGCATTTTACATTCGGGCCACAGATGCTAAGCGCCGAAGGCGCCGATTGGGTTGGAATTGGGGAGGGGGTGTCCCCTTCTTCAACCGACTAGGGATTTGGGGAGCATCGTGAGCTGCCTCAGCGGGGTGGTCCGGGGCAGAGTCCCGGCCGCCAACTCGTTTTCGGCACATTTAAGACCCACAGAACACTTCAGGTAGAGAGAACAGTGTTACTTTACTAAAGAAAGCAGGCCCTACGTTCCAACAAAGCCAGTTTTTTTCCGTAAAAAATCCACTCAATCGACAATTGGGGGCATGGCCCCCTGCCGCCCCCTCCCCTCTCTGGCTACGCCCCCTGCCGGGACAGCGAGAAGTCTAATTTACTGGTTGGGTGGTGCGAGTGGTTAATGTAGGAGGGTATTGCCTGTATATTGAGGCGATGACTAGAAAAGGTCATCAGATGTTGAAATAAAGTGGAGCCCCGCACTACACCCAGGACAGTGACAATCGGCGAACACTACAGTACGACAATGACACGCAGCTGTCAGTATTTTGCTCCGTCTACAACTGCGTCATTCATGACAACACAACAGCGTCACACAAAGTCACATTCTACTGAACTCAACGCTGCAGTGTACGATCACTTGTGTCTCTATACGAGACCATCAGATCATGACAGATGAATAACGTTTTATTACGAGTCCACAAGCCTGCACTGTTGCCAAAGTGACTCCCATACACAGAACTCCATCAACCAATCGTGCCTTTGCTTGTCACTACACCAGCCATCTACAGAAGTCTACAATCAGTTATCACGCCGCCATGTACCGCTTCCTCGACCGCAGCTGAATGCACGCCTTCAAGTGCGTTAAATGCTATCGTCGTCGTTCAGTCAAACGGTAGTGGATCACCAGGAGCTGACGGCGGCGCTGACGTACCAGCGACGGTCGTCTGTTTGCCGATGGACAGTCGACGATGACGACCACGACCGGGAAACAACACGTTGTGAAGCGACGGCAGTAGACGAAAACGCCTTCCGCTCGGCGCTGCAGCTGTGGCCCCTTCAGTAACACCCGCAGCCATGTCTGTCGTCGACGATTCAGCGGAAATGACGTCATTATTGCTGGATGACGTCACGTAGACGCCGACACTGCTACTACTCCATGACGTCACAGTACCTTGACTCTAAAAGCGACATGCACGTGAACCAATAAAGACTGTATTGAATACTTCCATCAGTTTTGTCAACAAAGTAGCGCAGTGGATGTCAACAATGAAATATCTAGCTCTGTATCTGACTTATAATAAGCTACGAAGTTCAAAATTGATTTGCCTGCTTCCAAAAGAAAATATTACGGATATTTCAACATTGTTAATCGAATGTTGATCGTCATATGCTTATACACCTTATAAAGACCTCGAATGAATATGAATGTGAAATTTGGTTATTGGCTTGAGTCAGTATGTTTGACCATAATGTTGTATGGATGAACCAATATTTTCAGACAAGTTTTAACTGTTGATGGCGTGAAAGAGTTAAACCGCTTCAGTTTTACTGTGATAGTTTGCTGTTCGTTAGTGCTCGTAGCAGATGAAAGACAGTGTTGCTGCTCATCAAAGTTACTCACTAGCAACAACAGTATGTCGCGTGCTTTGGTACATTCATTGATGGTTCAGTGTGAGAAATTAACAATAACTAGTAACTTACTTACTTACTTAGCAAATATGACATCAAATCAGTACAACATGCGTTGTATCTGCTGATGTTAGCCACGCGTTCTGCTGTTGTACTTCAATGGTTTTAGTTTCACTGTTGTGTGTAATGTGCGATAAATTTTGTTCGTCATTATCTGCACTTTTTGTGTATTAATATCAATAACAATTATTGCCAATGTCATCATTTATCATGTACTTCTACGCGCACAAAGTTTACTGTAGACAATGTCCCGGAGTAGCAACTGTTACTGTCTGCTTTCATAATCAACACGATACACTCG
>Ga0049105_1001456_pt1 | contig 10527 bp, 5 predicted proteins | sample WorMetvaBAHAMAS1_FD_61260 | JGI IMG/M metagenome (GOLD analysis project Ga0049105, IMG submission 61260) | Worm MetaG Olavius vacuus BAHAMAS.1 | ecosystem: Host-associated > Annelida > Digestive system > Unclassified | place: Germany: Marburg | collected 2013-04-09 | reverse complement strand
AATATCACCACTCGCCTACACTTCAATCGAATTTGTTGTTTACAAAAGACACCCACAGTAAAAGCATACTTATTAAATACGGCATACTGGATGACTGCGATAAAAGTTATGAGGTGAAACTAACTTCATAGATAAACAATAAAGTTGTTAAATGGAACTTGTAAACAGCAGACGTTCTTCACACGTACTACTTACCCAGAAATAGTCTATTCTCCGTGTAGTAGAAAGCACTCCAAATCTCTTTTATAAAACTAGTGACTTGAATAATCGTCATTTTTTAACTACAGTACTTTACAAAGATTGTTATTGACTTTAGTTTTAATTTTACGCACAGCCAAGGTTTTTTTTCGCATTTGCCATAAACTTTATGAGCTTACTGTTTATTTTGCAACATGCTAGTTGCGTGTGACAACTTCTATGATTACAACGATGTATTATTTTACTTCTGCAGAGTATATTTCATAGAACCGCAACAGAACGCAAATAATGCGTAAATTGACACAGAATTCCCCTGCGAGTAACTGAGTATATGAAACTTGTTCTCACTAGGACGCAGATCTTTCGAGCACAGGTACGCATTGCCATCCGCCGAATCGAGTGCCCACAAGACATTCGACGGCGTATTCTTCGCAGTACAGTTGATGGTGTTGATGCAGGAGGAATAAGTTGTTATCATGCTGACAGCCACACAGCACATTCATCAGTAAAACGAAATGACTGAACACGATTCACACAAACAAACAAATTCGTTTTCAACCACAAAAGGGGCGCACAAAAATGTGGCAAAACCCTTAAATTCTGCAAAAATTACGGCAAAAGTAAATCTACAGTAACGTATTCAATTATATGAACTGAAGAAAACAGCACAGACTCATTAAAAGACCGCTTGAAAGTAATTAAGCACAGCAGAAGTACCGGAGTGGCAGTTAGCGGACAGACCGTGACATAAAAAAGTTTTGGAGATGGGTCTGAATAATGTCTGACATTAGTTTATAGAGATTTAACGACGAATTAGGATTTTGGACCTTTCTGAGGGGGTCAAATCCGACTCTCCAGACCAAACTTTGCAGTTAAAAGTGGGGGGTCATCATCAACCAGTGGGGGTTAGAGCCCCCTAACCCCCGACAAATGGAACGCTGATTAGGCACACCTGGACTAGATACAGAAAAGGAGCGTCTCCCCCTGTTTCACACCATTAGCAGCAACGAAAAAATCGGACATCACAAGATTCAAAGATATGGAGCGTCATTTTTCTGTCACCAATGAAATTTAATGTCACTTTTTCCCCTAAGATAGAACAAGCAATTTCGTATCCACTCGACACCAGACGAATTACCTGCAGAAGTATTCAAATGCGTCAGGGTCGAACTTGATGCCGAGTGCCGTTGTGCCAATGTACAAAATGCTATTGCAATGGTCCACGGTGCTTTTGTTGCAAGAGTCGCTGAAGAAATCTATAATAACACAACCACCAATGATCTCTGATGATTAAATTCGGAGAACGTGCCTTCTCGTTTGCTGGGCCAGTTACATGGAACAGTCTTCCTGCAGAATTGCGCTCCATATCAGACAGTACTGTTTTTAAGAACAAGCTATCTTTTTAATACGGCTTTTAACGTTCAGTAGGTTTCATCTACCACTATTTGTATTTTTGTACTGCACCTATATTCTTGTTTTGTAGTAATAGGAGCATTATAAATGTCAGCATGATAATGATGATGATGATGATAAATTCGTAACGCATGAGTCGTTCACAGTCCACTGCATGAAATGGTATACAACAAAAACATTACAGAATGTCCGTGGTTAGGCCTAGGCCTACATTCACAAACACGTTAGCGGCGAACGCACAAATTACTGCCACACAAAAACCACATTGGATACGCAGGGGTTAAAGTAAGCCGGAACGCACCGGAACGCCGTTCCGTGGCCCGGAAATTTAAGCCTGGAGCGTCCCGGCTGCAAAATTATTGGATTTCACAGTCGGAACCTACGTTCCTGGGCCCAGTAAATCCGACAGTTAAAAAGTCATTCAAATTTCACATTTTTACAAACACAAATTCACAATGTTGAATGTTTTTTTCAACAAAATTTTATAAAACTGAAAAAAACATAAAATCATGCTTAATACATTCAGTCGATCATTGACAGTTTGAAAGCCCACTATTGAAACATGGGCTCAGGAAATAACCGGGGGCCCGAGAACGAACTGGGGCCCGGAGAGAGCTGAACACTGTGAACAGTTCCCCAGCCTTGGAAATTATACTTTAACCCCTGTGGACACGGCTCCCTATCCATCTTGCTATCACATTACGACTACGTGCAGGTTGTTCGCAGTTTACACATTTGTATTTCTGTAATATAATATAATCTGACCAGTGGTAAAAGTGCAAAATTAGATGTGGGGGAACGCTACATTCAGGTTTGGGCTCCTGACAATGGTCGTGTGTCATTCTCTAGCACTATAACAATCTGAGGTGGGGAAACGCTTTGAGCCATAAATTGGTGGGGAACGGCGTTCCCTTGCGTCCCATTACACTTTAACCACTGAATATGACATTAGATACGCTCAGAAACGGAAATCGTAAGGTGTGGCGTCGCATTGGCTCTGTGACACAGATGTTAATAGTACGCCGGCTACAAGCACATCTAGTCTCAGTCTCTCTGAAACGAGTACGAACACCGCTGCAGTACATGCGTATGCATTATTGATTGATTGATTGGTAGAAAGGGAAGAGATGGACAAAAGAAGAAAACAATTAAAGCCAATAAGAAAGGGAGTGTATGCATTACCTGTAAGCGACAACACTCGAGAAGAATTACTCACTGACAGTGCAGTTTATGGCTGACAGCACGCGATGATCTGCGACAACATGGTAGATGGTGTAGACGGTTGACGCTGTCGCGTTACATCTGTCGTTCGTGCGGTTGTATACACACTTGTATGTTTCGTTGTAGTCTCTGACAACACGAGTCGTGTGCAGTTTTAGTGTTATTATCACTAGTCCAGTGGTTGTTAGAGGCAGAAGAATTGCTACAAATAGCTCAGCTATCGCAGAGAGACCGCGCTGCAGGGTGGGTTAGTTTGGGGCAAAAGTGGAAGACTGGAACTGGAAGACAATATTTTACAGACATTATAGGTCTGTCTTCAACCACTGTGACGTAACTGGCCAGCAAAGCTATCGAATTCGGTAAAAAAACGAATGAATGCCTTGCAACTTTTCGCTGACACGTTTCACACAAAGAAACTTTATAGCAGACTTTCTTCAAGCGAAGTGCGATTTTACATGGAAAACGGCCGTTTTGCGTTTTTGAGCCCCCTTTGGGGGATTTGGGGGCAACGTACGATGTTCATCTTAGGCTCATTGGAAAGCGCGTGGTGGACTTTTTATTGGTGTTAATTAAACTTATTTTGCTATATGCCACCGCTGAGGCGCTACGAGTAAACATCGACTGAAAATCGGTGATTTTGCTCCAATGCAGTCAGTTTGACCCAAAATTTCAGGTAGAAGGGGTCATCATCATCATCATCATCATCCACGAATTTCATCGTGACGCAAGTCTTGAGTTACCCTCCACCATCCATTCTTCTTTTCAGAAAACTAAACTAAATGATCCTTCGTATGGTAGAAAAATCGGGACAGATTTTTCTTCCGTTTTGTCACAATCCACGCATATGACAGAGGGACAGACGGGCGGACAGACGGACGGACAGACAGACAGACACCTTTCGCGTCGCTAGTCCGCACTGGCATTCCATGCAGCGCGGAAAAATCAAATTCCGGTGAAATCCAAGATGGCAGACGGCGCATACATGGGACTGTTTAATTTGCAATAACTTGTTCGTGGATGTCCGATTGCGTTGAAATTTGGTGTGGGCACATTATAAGTTCGCGGCGGAGGTTGCGGAATTGCTGAATTTATAGGCTGCTGCATTATAGGCCTTGTAGTTAAAGCGCAGAAAGACCGGTGCAGGGCTGGGAAAATAACTAGGTTTTGGATTTTTTTTTTGGCTTTTTAGTTTTTAGTTTTCAGTTTTTTTTAGGTTTTAATGTGCAAATACCGGACAATAAATTATGACCCATAAATTCACAAAGAGTATATCATGCATGAGACACCCTTTCCCCTGCCACATCAATTTTATAGCTATGTGCAGACTATATCACAGCTAAAACACTACTAATTAGACTCAACGGCAACAATTTTCTAAAAAGCTAAAACCTAGGTTGTTAAAACCAATTTCTACAGCCCTGGACTCACGCAATGTTGGGCGGTCTCAAGTTGCAATGCATCTCAAATTCTCAACTGCCACTTTTTCTAATGTGTTCTTCTGTCTATATGGACCTTTGTGGTCTGAGTCGAATAAGCGAATGAATATAGTCGCTCCTGTGCCGAGCCTTTGTTAGCTTGGGGCATTGGGCTTGTTGACGTTTAGTAATTTCACCGAAAACATGAAATTTACCGGCAGATATCGACGTCCGAAACGCCAGTCGTAGTTGCTGAATACAGTTCCCCGTAGCAGTGTTCTATGGTGTCATTGTGATTCTTGGAGACACAGCCCCATCCAGGCCCGTCGCTTATAACTGTAATCAAATCAGAAAATCGTTATTGTTAAACAATTCTGCGATGAGCTATAACGTAATCGCAAAATGCGAGTTAAACCCGACTCAACTCAACTCAACCGGCATGGGTTGAGATCAGTTGAGTTGAGTTGAGTTGAGTTGTAAGAGTGTCAATGGCGCGTCGGGCGTAACAGCTAGTGGGCTTGACCCTTCTCTTCATTTCGTAGGTTTATTGTGTTGTTTACATGTTGTTAAACCTTTTCTTGTTTTATCAAGTTGTTCGGCCTTTAGGCCGCAAGAGTGTCAATAAATACTTGTGTACTTGTGTATGAACACTCTTACAACTCAACTCGACTCAACTGGCATGGGTCTGAGATGAGTTGAGTTAAGTTGTAAGAGTGTTCATAGCACTTCGGGCGCTCTGAACACTCTTACAACTCAACTCAACTCAACTGGCATGGGTCTGAGATGAGTTGAGTTGAGTTGTAAGAGTGTTCATAGCGCGTCGGGCGCTCTGAACACTCTTACAACTCAACTCAACTCAACTGGCATGGGTCTGAGATGAGTTGAGTTGTTAGAGTGTTCATAGCGCGTCGGGCGCTCTGAACACTCTTACAACTCAACTCAACTGGTATGGGTCTGAGATGAGTTGAGTTTAGTTGTAAGAGTGTTCATAGAGCGTCGCGCGCTCTGAACACTCTTACAACTCAACTCAACTCAACTGAAAAAAAACTAAAAATTGTTTAGTTTTTGCCAGTCACAAAGTTCTGAAAGTTTTCAGAACTGGTTGAGTTGAATCGGGCGCTCTAAACACGTCGCTTGTCAGTATCAGATGAATCTGATTCAGTAAACGAACGCACCGCTTAAGAGATCAGCGAATTAATGGGGTGTAGCAAAATGCTCATAAATTTATTATCAAACTAGCTCATAACATTTGTTTGCAACATCAGTGATGATAATAATGATGACGGTTGTGATAATAGTAACTTGCCAATATTCTGGACTTTGCGGTAAAGACGATTAAACAGTTCTAATAGCTCAATCGCAACAAAAAAAAATCTCGTTCTTACCTGGGCGCAGATATTTGGAGCACAAATACATGTTGGCATCCGCTTCACCAAGTGCCCGTAATAACTTCTCCGACATGTTCTTTCCAGTGCAATTCATTTCATTGAGGCAATGGTAGTAAACTCCCGATGCACTTCAAAACGCAAACCAAATGATCTACTATACGAACTTATAGGCCTACGTAATGCATTATCCCATTAAAACTGACGAGGAAAACTGCGACATTACACTTAACAATTTATTTATTTATTATACAGTCGTACATCTGTAAAACATCAGTATAGCTGTAAAAACACTGCAAAATCGATATGAACTAACAGAGAACAAGAAGCTTAGCTGTCACAAAGAGACCGTGCGACTGCTGCGTGGGCCAGTTTTGGCCAAATGTAACTGGAAGACAATATTATGCGGACATTATAGGTCTAGCTTCCACCACCGTGACTTAATCGGCCTCCAAAGCTATCGAGTTCAATGAAATAACGCAAAATAAGGGCTATTACGCCGTTCAATGTCATTAAAAGTCACCGATGTCAGTACCAATCGAAAACCCGTCTGCGACTTCCTATTAGTGATTAATACTAACTGACATCCTATCTCGCACCGTTTCGAAGTTATCTCAGATTATTGTTCAAATTTTGGACGAAAACCGGTCTCTGCGTTTTTCAGCCCCCTTTGGGGGCTTAGGAGCAACGTAAACTATTCATCGTAGGCTGATTGGAAAGCTCGCAGTAGACTTCCTATTCGTGTTAACCGAAATTTTTTGCTACGTGTTTCGGGAGAGGCGCTAGAAGCGAATATTGATTGGAAATCGCATTTCTGAAGGGGGTAGGTCAGTTTCGGCCAAATTTTTATGTAGTAGCAGACGTCTCCCGCGAACCATTTTGCACGTATAGCTTTGTCACTGACAGTATTCACACAAAGAAACTTTGTAGCAGACTTTCTTCAAGTGAAGTGCAATTTTAGACCAAAAACGACCGTTCGGCGTTTTTAAACCCCTTCGGGGGCTGAGGGGCAACGTACGATGTTCATCTTAGGCTCACTGGAAAGCGCGTATTGGACTTCCTGTTATCGTTAATTGAACTTTTTTCGCTAGGTGTGACAGCTGAGACGATACGAGCGAATATCGATTAAAAATCGGCGTTTTCTCTTGAGCATGGTCAGTTTGGCCCAAAATTTCAGGTAGAGGGGTCGCCTCCACCAACGATTCTTCTTGTCAGAAAATGAAAATGAACGATTTTTTATGTGGTATACGCATGTAAGCAAAAGTTTCTTTCGTTCTGTCACAATGCACGCGTTTGACAGACAGACGGACAGATAGACAGAAAGATAGAAAGACCTTCGCAGTACCGTGCATTGCATTACATGCAGTTGCACGGTAAAAACTGACAATTAGCCATGCATTGCTAATTGAGGCTGACCGTCCCTCCAGTCGTGCTATCGTTCTCTGCTTTAATAACGAACCACGAGGCCAGTCATGCACTCACGTATCAAACCAAATTTCAGCGAAATCGGCCCAACACGTGGCTGAGCAACTGACAATTCAATAAATTTTCTCGCCTTGTTGTCAGGGGCCTCAATGAAACAATTGTTCCCACCAGTAAGTAAGTAATCTTTCTCTGCTTTAATAACGAACCACGAGGCCAGTCATGCACTCACGTATCAAGCCAAATTTCAGCGAAATCGGGCAACACATGGCTGAGCTACTGATAGTTCCCGCCTTATTTTCAGGGGCCCCAATGAATTGTTCACACCAGTAACTAAGTAAAAAATTTTCATATATAAATAAAGACTGATATAAATAAAGATTGATTGATTGAGACTGATTATAACAGGTCACTGGTTCTCACACAGGAGCGGACCAAACTACACCAAATTTCAGCGGGACAGAGATCGCTCGTCGGCACTCCGGAAATTCTTCTGGATTTCAGATATTTCGCTCCGCTTCGAAACTACTCCGACTCAAATGCAACATTACGGCATGCGTTTCTCAGTGTTGGAAAGTTATCCGAAGTTAGCTACAGCAAGTTATTGATTATCGACAATCGAACATTGACTTTGATGCTGCATCATTCTGAGAATCTTTATTCACCAAGCAATCATGGTAGACAACATACAATAAGCAATACAAACGAAATCAAACAATTATAGCACAGACAAAGAACACTCGAAGCTCACATTTTGACAAACTTTAAGTAAGCGGAGCAAAATTAGGCAGACTTGTAAATAAATAAATGCAGAATAGACAAGGAAAATATGATATAAAAATTCTTCCGCTATGTAAATATCGCCACTTTTGGTTTTGGGGTATTTTTTCCTGAATCGTAAGCGTATAGATATGATGATAAATAGCCATCGATTACCGGTAATTTGCTTCGTTTGCTTAGTAACAAAAGCGAACGCGATAATAGCATTTTTTTGTGTTTTCCATGTTTCTTTGTATTTGTTCATATATTTTGTTTGTATGAAACTATGTATATATGCATGCAAATCTGTAGTGTAAATTGTCAGTTTTACTTGCTAGTACTTGTTGTAACTACTTTCGTTTATATTTTTCCGTTTCTTAGCGCGGCTGTAAGAGCTGTTAGCCTTGTCCGTCCTGTTCCACTGTTGTTTTCTCTTTGCTGTGCTGTATGGCTTTTTACGGAACAAATAAAGATAGATAGATAGATAGAAGTCATTTACTAGCAATAGGCTCCGAAAGCTGTCGAGTCAAACTTCTCACTGAACGGGACATCAACGCGAAATTCACTGCACTCTTCCGTCGCATTGTCCGTGCATTCTTTGCTAATGAGATCTAGCGAAATAACATTGCAACACTGTCTGTACGAATAAACCCGAATCGGCAACAACAGTCACACTAATTTCTATCACCCAGAAAGAGTAACGTGCTCTGACCAGTCATGAAGTGGGACTTATCGGGCTGTAAGATGTAGGTCTATGTGAAAAAAACGTTGGACGGATTGATAAACGAACATCAAACACTGCCGAACAACAGATAATAAACTCTAAACTTAGCAAACATAGGCCTACACACATGGTCGCTTATGTGTGAAACATCTCAACGAAAGGCATTCTGTGACGCTTAGAAAGTATTATTTTTTTCTGTCGGGGCTTCGCTGAACCCTAAATTCCTCTGGGGAGAGCTCACGACACTCCCCAGACCTTCTAGTCTGTTGTTAAGGGGTAAACCCCCTTCTTTACCCTTTCCATTCACCACTCTTTCAGCGCAACATTTCTACTGATAAAATTCGAAAAGGGGCACAGTCCAGTAGGGAGGGAGATACCCCCTCCTCACGGCCCTCCCTCTCGATCTATGCCCCACCCTAAGTTGAAATCCTGAATACGCCCCTGAGAACTACATATAACGTTGTGATATCAGGTTCGCAGTTGGATCGATGGCAAACAAATCGAATTACTTACTGACTTCACAGTCGAAGGTTGCAAGCCATCGCGTGCGGCCGACTACATGGTAGATGGTGTAGATGAACGAGGCCGTGGCACCGCACTGATCCTTCAGAACGTCGTACAGACACTTGTACATCTCGTTGAAGTACCTAACATTGCACCGGCGTTTCACTCAGTTACCGTAAAACATCAGGTAGAATCCGGGTCCTAGTTACAAGGTGGTATGGGCGTAGGATTTTTTTCCAGGGGTGGGCAAATTAGGGGGTCTGAAGACGAAAGTCCCCCAGCGGGGTCCAGGGGTGGAACCCCGGTGGGTGGCGGTCTGGTGGCAAAACCCCCAGAAGCCGACGAAAAATTGTGAAAATGATGCATAAATAATTGGTCTACTGAGCGTTTTACTGTAACTACTAATGCCCAAAAAACTTTATAACATTTCCGGGGGGTGGGGGCAATTGCCACCCCCTTGCCCATGCCTGCGGGCGCCCATGCAAGCTGGGTCCTGCATACAATCCGGGGGCTTCTATCCAAGGTTTTACGGTAGGCCTAAAAATAAACAGAAAATTGACGATTTTAGGCCTACCTGTTCTGATAGAAGCCGGGTCCCGCATAGACGCCGGGTCTCGGATACAAGCCGGGGGTCAAAGTAATTTATACTGATTGAAGCCGGGGGATAAAATTCGAGATTTTACGGTATATGCCTTACGCTCATTCTCAAAGGTTTCATGCTTGTGTATGGCAAGCATTCGTTTGTCACCTGTCTGTCGCGTTCGACACTGTATTGTGTGAATTGAGATTACTATAAATGCTGAAGATAAGCACGCGTAAAGTATCACATTTTGTGGAATTAAACTATCATTGTAAGTTAATGTAAGTAAAACGGCAGCTGTTACGTTTCAGAGAGCAGTCATCTGCGATGAATTTCAAGAGCAAACTACGCCATCTTACCGACACATGTCCGTGCGTGATACACCAGTCATGTCCGTTGGCAGTGTTTTATTCTTACAGGCGTCCCTAATATCCTCACCGTACTCCGCGATACAGCCCCATCCAGGTCCATCACTCAAAGCTACAAATCAGTCCATTTGCAAACTGATCACGTTTAAGCAATAACGTAAGTGCAGATATCATTTGCGTTAATATTAATTTTCAGATAGTCTCTTCATAAAAAACTATGCTTCTTGAGACTACCGTTTGCCTATTATGATATGTATCTGTTTGTATCTATGCCGTATGTTCTGAGGCAATTCATTCATTCATTCAATCATTCATTCATTCACTCATTCATTTATATACTGAAAAATGCAAAATTTATCAACATACAACTTTACAAATGCCAGGACGTCGCTAATACTGTTTAATCAAATCAAATCAGATCAGGTTTATTTCAGGCAACATGGCCCATAAAAGTTAAAAACTAGTACAGAAACAGAGACAGACAGAGAAAGAGAGAAATAAAAACATACAACATACAACACACTCAACATACTAAAAT
>Ga0049105_1001455_pt1 | contig 10529 bp, 2 predicted proteins | sample WorMetvaBAHAMAS1_FD_61260 | JGI IMG/M metagenome (GOLD analysis project Ga0049105, IMG submission 61260) | Worm MetaG Olavius vacuus BAHAMAS.1 | ecosystem: Host-associated > Annelida > Digestive system > Unclassified | place: Germany: Marburg | collected 2013-04-09 | reverse complement strand
ACTGTCATTTCTTTTTTCATGTGCAGTCTCCGTTTCCGTTTCATTTGGATGAGGTGGAAGATTGCTATGCTGCCTGACGTGTTCTTCCAGTGGAATTTTCACAGATTCTTCTTCGAGCGAAACTGGAACAGCTTTGTCAGTGATCTCTTCCGCATGATTGTTCTTCCAGTCTTCGTTGCTATCTTCTTCTGTACTAATACCCGAAGTTGTTGACGATACTAGGGTGTCAATGGATTGTTGAGTGTTCCCAATGCTTGGTGACGAATCTTCGAATGAACGCTGTTCCTCAGCTGACATTGCCAAACCATCAGAGATGTTAGATTCCACATGGCTAGTTACTCTGGAATGACCCTCTTCCTCATCTGTGATGATGTGCGAATCAGCTACTGGCTTCGATGCATCACTGAACTGTTGAGTGTGGTCATCGGCACTTGACAACTGTTCTTTGGTTAATGTCGGTAGAACATTTATATCTCCTTCATTTGTGATGGTACTTGACGTAATTATCGATGGTACTGGTACATCACTGGGTTGTTGAGTGTGTGATGAGTCTTCGAATGAATCTTGCTCCTCAGGTGACACCAACAAAGCATCAGTTTTGACCTGTTCCACATCATCAACAGTTCGCCAGTTGTCACCGTTTTCTAGATTTGTAGTGATCTCCAAGGTTGCTGATGACACTGAGAGATTACTGAGTGGACTTGGGTGTTCTTTACTATGTGCCGAATCTCGTAGCAAATCTTGTTCTGCAACTGACGCGGGCAGAGCATCGCTGACCATGTGGTCCATGTGACTGGTCCTCGGGACATCGTTTTTGGTAAGATCATTGCAAGTAGCTACCTGGTTGCCTTTTAAAGTCTCATTAGTTTCCTGACGCAACTCCCGAACATTCTCGACTGATTTCATGCTTTCATCGTTGCTGCATTCCTCGTTTTGGAGTTCTTCTTGTTCTTCAGCTGAACTGCATGAAAGTGTCGGTGGTACTTTATCACTAACGCGGAGTTCTTCTTGACTAGAAATGAGGATGTTGTTGCTGAATGAAGATGGGTCCATCTCCTCTGCCGTCAGGTCTTTCGCATTTGGTGAAACTTTACTCTTCTGTAGAGGTTCCTCTTGATCGGAACTATGGACCACGTTGCTAAGGTCTTCATTACCAGACACATGTGGAACGCCGGTAAAATTTATTGCAAGCTCTTTTTCTTTCGAGTTTGACTTTTCCAGATGTACGTCACTCGACTGTGATTGGACGGTACCGGCGTGATCCATGCGGAACTCTGTCTGAGAATTCATCGAGGCTGGTTCTACCTCAACAGAGATACACTCGATGTTCCGACGAATATACTGAGACTTCTCGTCTACGGTTGAAACAGTTTGACGCTCGGTACCCGCGTGCTCTTCGTCAATGTGAAACAGCACTTCCCGCGACTCCGAGAAGTATTTGTGACAATGAGGACAGCTGTAAGGTTCCAAATGTAGATGATGTTTAACTACATGACTCTCGACTTGCGCAAATCCAGAATCTCGGAAATCGCACTGGCGACACTTCCATTGACAGTTAAGTTCTTCCACCTGATATTCGTTGGTCGTAAGTTCAGAAGGTTGGCTCTGATTAGAGAGAGAATTACGGATTGTTTCACGTACAGTTTCTGGATCTGGTAGCACCGCCTTTGGCAGTGACGTTTTCCGTACTGTAGTCGGAGTTCGGAACCTAACTCCCTTGGCGGAGAGATACTTGTTTTCGTTGGCGGAGAGATACTTGTCTAGTTCTTCGCTGGTGAGAAGCGGAGTTCCGTCTGACGTAATGAAAGCTATTGACACCAGGTTGTCCTGTTCCTGGACTGTGTCTATTGCCTCGAATAGTGGCTCGTTGTCGATGATGTGGGCCTTACGACCTGGGTGAGATTTGGCACAATGCGAGCGGACGACCGCCCGGTTTCTACTGTTGCTGAAGCCACAGAGGCTACAGCTGAACGCCCGGACTCCGACGTGAACATGCATCACGTGCAAACGGACGTCGCGTCGGTTCCATCTGGAAGTCAGGCCGCAGTAGACGCAGTAGAACTGACGTTGATTCGTACTGCCGGCACTTCCGGCATTGACAGGTGCCCGGACCGGAAGTTCGCTACGACGATCAGTGGCCGGGGCATTGGACGTTTGAATACCAGAAGCTCGAGACGCTGACGACTGGTACTCATACTCATCAGCGGGCTCGGTTTTAATCTGAACTGGCGGCGGCGGTTTGTTGACCGGCTGGCGCACGTTAGTGTCTTCACGATCGGACGGTGTCTGCGACCGCCAAAGTGGACGATACGTCGTACGATTAATCGCAAAGATGGTTTCGCAGGGGATATGATCGCAAGCGGGATCGTCTCCAGCCTCGGGCGAAGGAATCTCATCTTCCTCATCGACATTTCCGTTTCGAGTATCGTTATCGTTCAGGGTGTCAGACTCCGAATTCAGTCTTTGCACTGCCGCAGTTCGCTCGGAGACTATCTCACCACGAGGTTGTGCGCGGCGCGAGACCTCCGACTTCTTTTTCGAACTCGGTGGCTGGTACTCATCCGACGATTCGTAGTCGTCCTCTTCCACATCATCAGACTCATCGAGACTGTCATCGTTCGTCACGTCTTTAGCTGACAAACACTCTGAAGAAGCTTTCGATGGTAGCCGCCTATTAGCCGTTTTGTTGTTATGGACGCCAACAGCATCGTCGCAAGTCATATCGCGCTGTGAATTCATCCGTAGATCGGATGATGTACCGACGTTCCTCAGAGATGAAAAACCGGAAGTTTTCGTTCCACATCCAGGACGCTGAATCGTTTCTTCGTCGCCGTTTATGTCGGAAGCAGCTGCACTTGACGTCACATCATCGCTGTCTTGAGTGAGTACCACTACTCGTCTTGAAGGATGCGCCGATCTACAGTGCTTTACCACCTTGCCGCGTTCCACCGCTCTGAACGAGCAGTGTCCACAGCGGTACGGCGGGACGACGGAGTGCCTGTAGTAGAAATGGCGTCTCACTTTGGACGGAAAACGGTCGACGAACGGACAGGCACGACATCGGAACAACTCGGCCCGAGGCACCTTCTCAGCGAACTCGGAGTACTGTTCCTCCGTCAGAGCTTTGAACCGTGTAAACTGTCCGTCGGCTGACGTTACCACTACGGTCTCAGGCTCACGACGAGGCGTTGCGTGCGACTTTGCGTTTACCGACGTAGCCTAAAAATAATATTATAGCTCCGTAAGTCTATGAACACACTAACACCTGATAAAAATGAGTTTAAGAAATAATGGTAACAAAACGTTAATGGATTGCACACGTATGAATTGGTATAGGCTAAAACTGCTTCGTCTTCTACAAGTTACTGATGTAGCCTAACAGTATATAACAAGTAGGCCTAGCAATTAACATTTATGTAAATTAGCAGAGCTATATGATAGCGATGATGATTATAATGATGACGAATATGATGACAATGATGACAACGTATGTTTCACATAATAACTTGTCTAATCGACTTGTTACAAGCATTTTACACGTGTATTCGTAAAATGAAAGTTTTCTTACGTAGGCCTATAATCAATACAATTTCAAGAAGTGAGCCTCGACGCCATATTGTCGAAATGTATGTCTCTGTCATTATATTTTAATTGGTCAGGTCACGACCTCGACCTCTGACCTTTGACCTTGAAAACCTTTTCATCGTTGCGCTTACTCATATGATATTTGTAGCAAGTTTCATTGAAATCCCTCCACTATGTAACAAGATATCGCGCCACGAGAAATAGATGTTAACGGACAGCCGAACAGACGACCGGAAAACATAATACCTCCGCCGCTTATTAATGGCGGAGTCATGACGAAATTGTGTAGTATTAAACCTGCAGCGGTTAATATTCACATTTTGGCGTCATACAGAATTACAGATAGTGAAAAAAATAACATTTACCAGACAGTTTTCAATCAGCTGCTGCGACATACGCGGATTCATTGAAATGGACTTGATGCTTGTCTGATGCATATTCATCGCCGTAGCCTCCGTTGATGCCTGCGTATCTTCTTCAGTACCGGTTGTTACATTTTGCCAGGATTCAGCGACAGTGGATAGGCCTATACTTACGTTATCTGCGTCAGAGTTTATAGTTTCTTCTTCTTCGTCGTCGTCACTTCTGTGCGTTCTGAGATGTCGGATCAAGTTGATGCGGACGGCGTTCGTGAAGTTGCACAGAGGACACTTCACCGGCTCCTCATAAACCATCGACGGAGGCAGACGGCGCTCGAAATCATTCAGCCTTTTCAAGCGCTCACTGGCGAACGATCTGGGTTTCTGATTTACCGGAAGTGCACTTTTAGATACAGTAGCCGTAGAGGGAAACGAAGAATCCGGCAAGGAGTTGTAACCAGAGACCTGCTGATTTGCGTTTCTCGTGTAAGTCGCTGGTTTCACAGCCGAACGACAAGCACTTTCGTCTTCGTCGAAGTCACCCTGACCGTCATCGAATATTGTGGACTCCACTCCACCCGAGATGCGTATAACTTTCGTCGGTCTGTTACCGTGGTACCTTCCCAGGTGAAATTTGATGCATGCCATGCGCGGATGGGCGAACTGGCAGTATCCACAGCGGAATCCGTCCGTCAGACCGTCGTTACGTTCGTGAATCGCCATGTGACGAAAATAGAACATTCGTTTCGGGGTCTTAAACGGACAGAGATGGCAAACGTAAGACCCTCCGATCTTTCCCGTGGGCCGTTCGGCGAAATTCTGGTCCGTTGTTCGTTCCTGATCGGGACGTTTAGCGGTAATGTTAGTTGTGGCTGCTCTAGTAGGTCCAGCAGTCGAAAAGTGGCCCTTGTAGTGCTCCAGATACGAATCAATATCATCAATGCTGAACGTGCATCTACTGCAGATGTGAACCACAACGCTCCTCGATGAATTAAAACTCGACGGTGTGTTGGATAAATCTCGGTAACGCGAAACAGTGCTTGCCGCGTTCGAAACCGTACGCTGGTTGACCGCTTCGGTGTGAGAAATACCAGCCTTTCCCACAACATCATTTCTGTGAATGACTAGCTTATCTGGAAACGGCTGCTCTCTGTATTCATGTTCTAAATAGGCAGCAAGCTGTTCCAGCTGGTGGTAGTTTCTGAAATGATCGACAATAGTCTTTTTCCATCTGAAAGCGGCGCCGCAGAGAGGACAGTTTACGAGGTTGTCGAGGTAGGAAACGCTCTCCCGGACTACTTCGAAGCGAAGTACTGATCCGTTATGACTGCTGGAGACATGTTTTTCCATGGTTTCCATGTTGACAGCATCTGTGCCACAATGCGAACACGCGTAGTAAAGGACAACGTGTTGTCCTGGATGGTGCGCCAAGTGATCGAGGAACGATTCTCGATCATCTGAAGTTGCCGAACAATCTGCACATACGTAGCGTGCCTGTTGAGTGCTACGGGCGGACATACGATGAACAACTTTAATGTGCTGATGCAAAGCCTGTTCAGAACCACAGGCAAATGTGCAGCGATCGCAGGCAACCGGCAAACTCCGAGTTTTTTCAAGCTCCAACACTTCCCGTCCAATAGTTGAGACTGCTCTCTTAGTAGGCTTTGATGTTTTGCGACCTTTCCTCGTGGCTTTCACTTCGTTTTCCTCCTCGTGGTTTCCGCGCGCATCGTTTCCAGCCGGATCTTCTACGAGTGGTAAAGACCGCATGTCTTCGATTACTGGCATCGCCACTTCGGTGTCATCGCTGTCATAACCGACGCTGGCGGTGGTAGTTCTCTGTTCAGTCTGGGCCAGTACAGTACTGTCCGTACCATCATTCAGCAAGTCTGTGATCGCCAACAAAGGCGGCGCCTCATCCGTCGGCGAATCGGGTTCGACTTCGCATATTTCCGGAAGTTCTGAACACGACGTCATCAGAATGGCCTCCTCGATTAGTTTCTCCATATGCTGATGCATTTCGGCGTCAGTACCTAGTTCTGCCTGCTGTCCGCTAGATTCTGAGGAATCGCTAATCTTCCGTAACATATTTACGACATCAGAAATTGTTTTGTTGCCTAATTTATTTCGTCTGCGTCGTCTTATCTGCCTTCTATTCAATGTATTCTTAAGCGTTTCAACAGCTTTACCTGTAGGTATTTCTGACAGCGAATGCATCGCACTGCAGTTACTGGTCGGTAGATTCGAAACACTATTTGAGTGTCTTAGGAAACAATCTGGACTTTCCTTATCGAAAAGTGAGTTATGACAGGCTTTCTCACAAGTGGTGTCATGAAATACTAAGATTTTATGGTTGTTCTGGTGCGCTGACAATGTTAATTTTTCTCCCGTATTTTGTCGTGCCACATCTTCAAAACTATCATCGTAGTCCATAATATCTCCATACTGGTTCTCTCTATCAGTTGCCATATTGCTGGTGTCGAGGATACTCTCCAAGCCATCAGATGTAGTCGAATAGACAGCAGGTTTGGCAGATGGGATTTTATGTCGTCCTAGTAATAATCGATTTTTCTCAGCATCTGCGCCACGGTTGGGAATAAGTTCCTTATCTGCAGTACCAGTGTCATCATCGTCACTGATATCGGAGAAAACCTGAGTCTGAATGTTAGTGGACGGACGCTGCGTCAGCTGTATAGGATGGTTCACAGTGTCACAAATTCGAGATGTTTCTCTGCATTCAGACGCAAACCGCACGCCGGTGTTAGATTCTGTCGACATGCGATGGTTCTCCTCTGTGTATACCAAATGCAAAGCAAGGTTTTCTGCGTTACTGTCAGCGAATTTCTCGCGAATCATCTGCTCCTTGTGCGGCAAGTCGAGGGACCCAACATCCCAGTGTAGTGCATCGTTACAATTGACAGGCTCGCAGAACTCATCTACCAGCCTATTGGGCAGTTCTTTGTCTGACTTGATTGCACAGACAATCTCAAAGTCGGAAGTGTTAAACACCACACCGTCATCGTCAGCCGGAATGTCGTCCGGTAAGCCGTCTATAATCGGAGCACTATCACTGGTTTCATTGCCGATAACTTTGTCACAGTCCAAAACTGGACTCTGCGACGATTGTGCAATATCACTGAAGGTATCGGGTCTGTGTGGTGTGGGCAACTCCGCATCATCTGGCCGCGCTCTGCAGCAATTTGTGGTGTCAGACTTCCGACAGTTGTTACTTGCTGATCCTAGCGATTCCAAGTCTGCGTTGGATATGTCTCTGTTCTGATAGTAAACTCCAGGTGATTTAGATATCGGTGTAGTAGAGGACTTTGCGTTATCATAATCCACACCGTTTAAGCTATTCTGACAGCAATCCGTTGAGCTGGACTCTCTACCGTCATCACAAGATGGCTGCCTACATTGTAAATCTCTGGGGCTGCCTAATCCGTCAGAGCTGTTGTACACAGCCGGCTGGTGATCGATCCCGCTTCTAATGCGCTGCGCAATACGTGGTGTACCTGCCATACAGGACGACGGCACGCCGACTATATTATACTGAATATCGTCAGCAGGATTGCTCCCGTTATTCGGCCTTACGATTCCATTCATCTGTGGAATCATACCACCGTTCTCACTCTTCGACATTGTTTGATCTAACTCTGGGCACACTGAGTGTAAGTTTTGAGGTACTTCTGATCTCCAGTTAACCAGGTCTTCGTCGCTTTCATTGTTCTCTCGACTCTCCGTCCGGTTATCTGTTACACCACAATAACTGCTCACTGTGAAATTAAACGTATTATAACTGCAACTCCTTTATAACTAGTGATTTTATCGGTGTACAGTTCATTTCATAAATCACGGCAACTGCCATGTAATCTAGATTGGATGCGTCAGTGATGCGGTCGAAAAATACTCATTATTTCAAAACAATTTACCTAGCCTGATCTCTCTGTGCGATACACATGAAATCCACACAAATTAGTTTAAAAGCAACAGAAGTCTGAAATTTTGTGACACCCTGCGAATTGCGAGACATTAAGCTGCAGCTTGTTTAGCTTAGGCCTAAACCGGCGCTGATTCTTGCCGTTGTGTTTGTACGAGGGGCGTCTCTCCCCCAAAGTATTATTAATCAACACCGTACGATATCCTTTATCCCTTTCTCCTTCCCTCCTTCCCATGCCCCTCCATGGGGAAAATTATGTGGGTACTATAAGCACCATAGAAAATTGCCTTCGTTTTGCAATTTTTCCATCGAAACGCTTGGGTGTTATGCACCAGTGCAATTATTTCGTAAACTGCACTAAAATTGCTCTCACCAGAAGCACTTTTTTCAGCTCAATATACAATAAATGGCGTTTAACGGCCAGGTTCCGCCCGGACCCGCTGGGGAGCTTAAGCGCTTCACCAAACCTCTTAGTAGTGGCCTGGGGGAAAGAGATAGGAACAAAGGAAGGGAGGGGAAAGGTTGAAGAAAGGGAAAGGAATGAAAGAAGGAAAGGGGGAAAGGAGAAAAGCGAATAAAAAGTTGCGTAGCCACAGAAGTTTACAGTAATCGGCGCTTATGTCGCTGACTGCCTACAGCGAGATCAGCTGTCAGCCCTAAGCTTGACCTACGAGTATTGGATTATACGTTCACCTTTATCTGTAACAGCTGAAGCATGTCCGTTCGTCGTTTGGCTGAATTGATCCGCGTGTCGGACGTCGACGTCTTGACTGCCGTCAGCGCCGTGTCTCCGTGTGTGGCCGTCACCGTCAGCATTGACGCGTGTCGACTTCCGACCGATGTCCAGACTGTTTTTCATCCTCGCCACCAAATCTCGCTCCATGCAATCCATCATCTGTACAGTCAATATAATCACTTGTCACCATACTGCTGGCCTTGTTAATCATCATCATTATCATGATCGTTCATTTTTGCTCATAAAACACACACAATGAACAGTTAAATTACGACTGAAGAATAGGTAAATAAACAGCCACAAACTAAAAACAAAAGCTGAGCTGTTGCTGAGATGGTCGCGCAATGTTGTACAAGTTGAATTTTTGCTTTCGACTGGGGTACCTCTCTTCAATGCACTAATAAATAGATTATCATTTTTCACTCTGATCAGTAAATTTTAACGATAATATTAGTTATGATTATATTCCACTCTCACAGTACAACGAAAAATGGATAAAAGGTAAACGCACAATAGCATGAAATAAATTTGCTTGTACCACCACACGCTAAGTTACCTATCAAATCTCAAAATACTGATATCGATTCAAGCTGCGGTCACGCACAACCGTGAAACGGCGATTACATATGACACTGCACACAGAGACATGCTAATAATGATAATCGCAACACTTGTCTGAAGGCGGGAAACAAGAACCGCTTTTATGCCGCATTGCAAGCACTCCACTATCGTCTATAGTTAATGAGAAAGCCACAAGTCCCCATGCGAGTAACATTCAGTGCGTAGCAGCAGCAGCAACACACTGCAGCCGGGCGACCGTGGTCGCATGCTGCCGATCAGAGATCACCAAGCAGCAGGTTTCTGGGGGAGGCTCAGGGTCGCAACCACGGCTAAAAAGTTGAAGGGAACCAAGGGAAACCAACACGGGGGACCGGGGCGCTTGCGCCCTGCGCCCGATCAAAGGCTAGGCTGCGTGTTGGGTGCGGAAGAGGGTCGCCCCCTCCCGCTGTGAGGGTCTGGGGTATCAGTCTGGAAAATTTTTACCGCGCTGCATGGAATGCAGACGCGGTCTAGCGATAAGAATTCTGTCTGTCGGTCCGTCTGTCCGTCCGTCACACGCGTGAATTGCGACAAAACGGTAGAAAGATCGACCCAGATTTATACACCATATGAAAGAACTTTTAGCCTAGTTTTCTGAGAAGAAGAATGGTTGGTGGGAGGCGACCCCTTCTACCTGAAATTTTGGGTCAACCGGCCTCCGTTGGAGCAAAATCGCCGATTTTGAACCGATGATCGCTCGTAGCGCCTCGAGCCGTAACACCTAGCGAAAAAAGTTCAATTAATGCTTATAGGAAGTCCACTACGCGCTTTTCAATGAGCCTAAGATGATCGTCGTACGTTGCCTTTAAGTCCCCCAAAGGGGGTCTGAAAAACGCAAAACGGCCGATTTGCGTAAAAAATCGGACATCGCTTGAAGAAAGTCTGCTACAAAGTTTCTTTGTGTGAAAACTGCGGCAAAGTAGTAAGGCATTCATTGGCCTAACTAACCGTGCAAAAATGATTGGTGGGGGAACCCTTTCTATCTGAAATTTTGGATCAAAGTGACCGCGTTGGGGCGAAATGGTCGATTTTCACTCTATTTTCGCTCGTAGCGCCTCACCCGTAACATCTGTGTGAAACCTGTCAGGGACAAAGCTGTAACGCATTCATTGGCCTAACTATCCGTGCAAAAATTATTGGTGGGAGGCGACCCCTTGTACCCGAAATTTTGAGTCAAAATGACCGCGTTGAAGTGAAATTTGAACAATAAGCTGCGATAACTCCGAAACGGTACGAGATAGGATGTCAGTTACTATTAATCACTAATAGGAAATCGCATACGGGCTTTCGATTGGTACTGACCTCGATGACC
>Ga0049105_1001454_pt1 | contig 10529 bp, 5 predicted proteins | sample WorMetvaBAHAMAS1_FD_61260 | JGI IMG/M metagenome (GOLD analysis project Ga0049105, IMG submission 61260) | Worm MetaG Olavius vacuus BAHAMAS.1 | ecosystem: Host-associated > Annelida > Digestive system > Unclassified | place: Germany: Marburg | collected 2013-04-09 | reverse complement strand
AACTTTTTTCGCTAGGTGTTACGGCTGAGGAGCTACGAGCGATTATTGGTTGAAAATCGGCGATTTCGTTCCAACGGGGCTCGGTTGACCCAAAATTTCACGTAGAAGGGGTCGCCCCCCACCGACCATTTTTCTTCTCAGAAAACTAGGCTAAATGTTCTTTCATATGGTATATAAATCTGGACAGATCTTTCTACCGTTTTGTCACAGTCCACGCGTGTGACAGACAGACGGACTGACGGACGGACGGACAGACAGAATTCTCATCACAATACCGCGTCTGCATTACATGCAGCGCGGTAAAAATAGTATTATATATTGATTTATGAGTACTGTTTGTAATATCTATTAAAAAAACCTAACAATAAGTGTACCACTGCCGGCGACACTAATAACAGTGTTGTGAGTTCTGATGGGAAAGTAAATGTACTTATAATTGATAATTTTGTAATTGCAATAATTGTAATTGGCTTGAGTACAGTGATTGTTTTAGTAACTGGCTGAATTGTATGTAATTGTAATTTAACTGTAATTGGTAAAGATGTAATGGGCCATGTCTGTTTAGCAGTGAAAACTGCTTGATGACGAGTTAACTCATGTTCAGCATTTGCGGCATGGCTGCTGCTCGACGAGATAACTCGGGGTCAGCGAGAAAGGGGTTAATGAAGTATTGATTGTTTTGATGTATGGATTACTCCGCACATACAGTAGGTTGAAGAACAGCCACGTGGCTGTGAAACGTGAATGGTAAATCGTTTTTTGCTGCAGTGTTGTTTTACTGGACTGCTGCAAAGAATAGCACAACTACGATAAAATTAAAGATAACAATCTTATTCCAGATAATGTAATGAACGTTTGCCTTTCTGTGCCATCATATACATGGGTTTCCAACTTTAAAAATGGTTCAGTTTTGTCGGCCCATGTGGTAGTATCATGCCATTTATTTAGGGTAGTATCAGTATTGCACTGTTGGATCTTACTGAAGATGTTCATTCTTTATGTGAATGATAATGTGCACTCTTTCCCGTCAGCTTGATGTGTAAAAACTGCTGTTGGTGATTTAAATGTTGACACTTATTCATCATGTGTGTCTTAACTTGTGTCTGTTGTTTTGTATATGTGCAGTTTCATGGTCAGAGCTGAGTACATTGTGTCAGAACCACAACTTGATTTTGCTTCCTGAAGTTAGTTCCTAGTTTTAACCATTTATATGCTGTCAGAACAGTTGATGATAATTATGTAGATCACAGCATTCGAAATTAATAGTTACGCATTGTGAACTATTGATCACTATGTTTAAAATAACAAAATATTCTGCAGGTTACCTTTTGATGTGTTATCACAGCTATGTTGGCAGAATAGATGTAAAAGAATGCTTCCAGACTCGTGATAGAAAGTGACTTGTGAATGATGAAAATCAGTGGTGTGCTAAAATTAATATTAATGCCAGTTTCGTGAACATTGCTCAGAAAGTAACATCTGGCTTCAAGTAGTTCTTCGCCCCACGTGGGGCTGGGGCACTTCCTTTCCCCCCTTGTCCATTCCCTTCCTCGTCTTTTGCTCCTTTTTACTTTTTCCTTTTCTCGTTGGCTTAAACTATTTTCTTTTTTTGTCCATCCCTTTCCTTTCTACCAGAATAGTCCCACTTCGTTTCCAGGCCGGAGGTCGTAGGAAGTGACCGAACCTGGGTTTAGTTTGTTCATGTTATTTTGTGTTATCAGTATTCCTTAGTTAAGATGGATTTTGATGTTTTGTTGTATTTGGTTTAGTTTAGTCTTGTGTCTTCCTTTAGTGCTTTGACACTGTGGTTGGGTCATTTGACCCGTAAAAACCCGTCCCCGATATGACCTATAATGTGTTTGGTGGGATGTTAAACCTTGCTGCATCTCAATCTCAAGTAGTTCTTCAAACTCTGCTGAACTTATTCTGTGGCAACTTAATTGTTGCAGAAAATGTAACAAAAAGGCACTAAATGCATGTATACATACGTAGTGATGAGTCTTTTCTAATGAATTCTAATCATCGTACATTTATTTTGATGAACACGATCGACACTCTTAGGAAGAACTTTGCATGCAGGCAGATGTAACAGGACAATTTGCACTTAAATTGAACTTAACTTGTGAGTGGATTTCATGCAGCCAATCATAAGTTTTTTTAAAAACATAATGTATTTACTAATGTGAGTGTTTTTAAAAATAGTTGTTTTACTGATGCAGTGGTGAATTGTCTGTAGGTGATTGAATCAGCATCTGTTCATATCAGCAGTGAGTGGGTAGCACTGATCCGAGATTATGGACTGAAATTTGACACTATTGTCAAGAGAGATAGGCATGTGACTATTAACCATGCTCATGGAGATGTTATATTGGAAGGACAATTGGTGGATGTTAATTCAGCTGTCAGTGACATTAAAGATGCTGTTTCCAGATCAGTTCGTATTGCTTTTGATTCTTGGAATCGGGTGAATGGGTCATTCACTGCTGCAGTGGACCGAAGTGCAGATAAACTGAATCCAGAGGTGGCTAGGAATGACTTGATGGCTGGTAGACTGAGACCTGTTGTTAACATGGATGTTAATGGTGGTCAGATGACAGCAGCTGGCAGAAATCATCATGTAGACTACTGTCATCCTGTCGCATCATCGGCAAGCTTGGAAGGGCACGAGAGCCCAGTGGAAATCCACGAGCATGTATGGCGTTATATTTCTGTCATATATCCTGACATGTATAGACACTGGGAACAGACATTAGTGCCGAGACTGAACAGCCGCAGAAAGACAATCGAGATAACAGGACAGGTGCAGGAGGTTATTAACTTCAATGAATGGTTTATGAGGCACGATCTCATGGCAGTTGTACAGAGAGTAATTAATGTACATTCAAGCATAGATACGAATCTATTGGTTGGCAGCAGTGAAGCTGACAAGTTTGGAGTGTATGCTACATTAGCTAGCAGCACAGAAATGGAGTGTATTGGCAGGCAGAATGATATTGATGGCTTTATTGCATGGCTGAAGGTGGCACTTCATGAACACAAAGCAAATGGCTTTAGTGATGATGTGGAGGACAGTACATATGTGAATGGATCAAGAAGACGCAACATAGCTGTAAATGATTCATCTCATGTCAACAGTCCAGTTGCAAGTGTCAGTTCAGAAACACATAAGAGACCATTCGTTCTTCATAGGGACCAAGATAGACTAAAGTTTAAGACTGCAGAAAGTCAGCTCGAAGTTGAGGTGCTGCAGGGGGATTTAACGAAGCAAAAAACTAAAGTCATCGTAAATCCTGCGAACAAGTTTCTGCTTCACGGTGGCGGCGCTGCTAAAGCCATCCAGACTGCAGCAGGTATTGAGTTGATTAGGGAGTGCAAAGATTACATAAGGAAGCATAAGGAATTGCCAACTTCAGGGGTTATGCACACAACATCCGGGATGCTTCCACGACCAATTGACTACGTGATTCACGCTTGTGGTCCAAATGCCAGAGACCACCCAGATGATAAACAGTGTCATTTTCTGCTGGAGAAAACGTTTCTGAACTGTTTCACATATGCTAATGACACATTGCACATGCAGTCTCTTGCACTGCCTGCCATCAGCTCAGGTATTATTCGTGTTCTACAATAGTTGAGTATCAGCGTATGTTCTCTTCATGTGTTAGTTTCAGCAGCATGTCCTCGCAGCTAGTAGTGCAGTCAGTTAGCTAAAGGTCAAGTCCCATTATCCCAGACATTAGGCAGTCAGCCTGCAGGTGATCTCAGTCATATGCCTGGTGGTAGAAGTAAAAATAAAAGGTAAAGTTAGTCCCGTTGTCCAATAGTTAGTGAGACTCTATGGGCCAGAGCTGATCCCGATACCTGGACAGACAGCCCGCAAGTGATGTTAGTCAGCACCTGGCAAATCTGGGTTTATCATCCATAGGAGTCGTTGATAGCATTAGGCAGAGCGTCTGACTTAACATTGTTCTTATGCACCGGAAAAGTCCTGTGTTCATGTGGGCACAACCAACCCTCAGTCAAGGGAGTGTATGGTGTTAGGGTGTCTTCTTTTAAAGTATAAGTTATTTGTTTCTTCTTAATATAAAGTTGAGTAACATTGCTGGCTGCTACATGAGCAAATCCAGAGGGTGAATGCAGTGGTCTTTGTAAGTGGAAGTCCATCTGACCTTTTCACACATTTAGAATGTTCATGTGTGAAATTGCAGGCACATGTGCACAGTAAGGTATGCAAAAGTATTCAGCTTTCAGATGACATCCACACCAGAGCTCTGTCCTAGAGCACATTGGGACTATGCCCCAAACCCTAGTCATCTTCTCACCAGCAATACATAGGATGACACTGATGTCATTTTGTGATAACTTTCTATGGTCATTTTGTCGATGCCGTCTTGTAGGGTAACTGAATTGTCTGGCCACTCAGTTTGCGGAATCAGATAAAAACATTTGTCAGTGGCTAATGACTTAAAAATAAATTCATCAATACATTGCTGTCAATCAGTGTCTGGTAATCCACAAACTAATATCTTCGAATTACATTACATACAATTGTGACCTACAACATGACTATCATAGATCGACTTGAATTTAATGACATTGCTGCACCCTCTGTGTTTCTGATCTGCTAGAAAGTAATTATGTGAAAAATAACAAATACAAGAAAGCAAAATTCTGAAAGCAAGTGTAGTATATATGTATGTTTACCACTGACTGTTATTTTACATGTTTTAGGTACATTTAGCATTCCACTGGATATCGTTGGTACTGCTGCTTTCAGTGCATTGATGAAGTTTGATTCTTATATTTCACAGTTGTCACCAAAGAAACGACACCTTGAGGTTATTAAGTTTGTGAACATCGACACGTCAGTGACGCAAAGTTTAATTACAGTGTTTGAAATGTGTTTGAAAGACAGCAGCCATTACATGCCACCTGCTAATGTTGTTCAGCCATCCAGTCCTTCTGACTCGAAGGATACAAGTGACGATAATAGCTTTTCTGAACAAAAAGTGCTAAAGACTTCTTCACCAAGAAACGTGTGTTGTGTATGTGGAAAGACAGAGGGCAGTAGAAAGTTCGTCAACAAAGAATCTTGTTCTCACAGATGCTGTGGGAAATGCAGATTACAGCCATGTAACAAATGTCTTAACTTAGCACATGCTGTGGCACACTCAAGAAAAATTGCAGAACCTCAGATTAGTCCGAGAGATGTTGATTCCAGATCCCAGAACAGTTCTGGAGCCAGTGCTGTGGACATAGATGCTAACTCTGCTGCAGCTTTAGCATCACCATCACCTACTTTCAGGCAAAGATCAAACTCGTTCCAAGTTCATACTTCGAGATCACCGTCCAAGACTTCAGCTGCCAACAGTTCAACTGATAGCAGTAATAGTAAGGATGAAAGCCTCAGTCAACCGGAAGACGAGTTTACACCTAGGGCAAGACCTCGGCGATCCAGTTCTCTCACTAGAGACAACCGTGAAAGGTACTCAGAGAAGCGAAATGCAGAGATGTGTGTTATATGCATGGATAAAATGACCAATCCAAAAAAGCTGGACTGTGGTCATACATTCTGTACAGACTGTATTGAGGCGGCATTTGCTCATGCGGCAAAGTGTCCATGCTGTGGTCGGATATTTGGCAAACTGAAGGGTGATCAGCCTACTGGTGGAACAATGAAGGTTCGCAGGTCTAGAGATGACTTGGCCGGCTTCAGGGGAGCAGGAAGTTTCGTTATTGAGTATGAAATACCAAGTGGATTTCAGCAGGTATGTTGTGGCTTTTCCTGTCTTCTGGTTAAAGCATTTGACTGGGTACCAGAGACAAAATGTGGCGGCAGTGAGACACGTTGTTTTGATATTCTGCAGCTGTTGTTAAGACCCGTTTAAGAGATGTGTCAAAAATAAAAATTTATGGGATTGGATTTTAGGCTAAGGGCTGTTTGGGTGAACGTCACTCAAAGTTAAGTAACAGTTAAAATCCAAATTGTCCAGTTTTATTCATTCGCAGTTCAAAGAGTTTAGATAATATTCATTAAATTCAGCATACAGCGGTTAAAATGCGTAAAATACTTGTCATTGTGGGCATTTTATGATTTTTTGATGCAACTACGTTTATTTGAGTGGAGTTTTAACAGCTGCTTAAAGATAAGTGGCAGCAGTCTCAAGTCACATGCATGCAACCGGCCTTAGCTCCTTAATTTAAGGTGAAAAACCAGCGTAAGGTGAGAAAAAGGTAAGAAACTAATAAGTTATGGTAGAGTGGTTATTTTCTAAAAAGTCTCAAATAATTTTTCATTAATTGTGCATGTACACAGTTAATCTGACAGTGAACTGTTAGACCAGCTATGGACCGACGGACCGTACTTCATTTTCATTATTTTATGTAGACGAATGATGCATACTTTGCCAGTTTTGGTAGCCGTAGCTGCACTGAGCCTATTTCACATCACCCTGTTGGCTTTAGTCCAAATGTAACAGTTTGTACCGAAGAATCTAGTGTATCAAGGATGCCTTTATCCATTTGTCGAGTTTTCTGACTCTTGGATGATCATTATTATTCAGTATATGTTATATGTTTGTTGATCTGTATTTCTGGTTCCTGCATGTAGTTTTGTTTTTTATTATAGTAACCAGTTGCAGTGCTGTTGCATAGCATAGCAATGGTTAAAAACCTCAGTTTTGGACCATTTTGAAACTATGATGGGGCACAGGTGGAGAATGAATACCATAGGCAGCAGAAGCTACTGGTACGGGTGGGCCACTGCTCACCCACTTTTAGGCCCTTGTGGGCCACCCATATACTTGGCCCGCCCACTTTTGAAGTTGTGAAGCACAATGTCTTGATCTGTTAAAAGATACTAAAGTTTAATTTTTCATTTTGCTTTATTCATTCGTAAAGACACCTTTGGTCTGATTTAACTGAGATTTCATTTGAAGACCATGCAAATATTTGCGTTATAAATCAGCAAATTAGTTTACATGTCTATTTTTGTTGTTGTCTATCATAAAAGGACCCTTGTAGCGTTTTGAACTGCATTTATTCATAATCAAGGTTTTAATATAATTTCAAAAAATTTCGAAGTAATGACAAACGATTAACGAGTAATGAACAAACAATTTTTGCTGAACATGCTGTATACTGCAACACAGATGGTATCATGCATGTTTTTGTACAGAAAGTTACTTTCTTTGTAGCAAAAAACACTAAAACTATTGCAACTAGAGCTGCTCTTTTGACTCAAATGTGCACCAAATCGTTTGTCGGCAGGGGCTTCCCACTGGAGGAGCTTACAGTGTTCCGTTGGACCCCAGCTGCACTTAGGTGCCTACTTCTAAGGGAAGGAGGGGAAGGGAAAGGGATGGAGGAAGGTATAGAAACGAAAGGGAGGGAAAAGGAGAAGAGGCATAGAAAGGAAAAGAGGGAAGGGATGGAAAGGAACAAAATTAGGATTGATGCACTTGGAGAGAAGAAAAGTTAGAAATGATCTCATTGAGGCTTTCAATATTACGAAGGGGATGTATGATGTTAACAAAGAGTTATTTATCAAATTGGATGATGATGGTAGAAGAGGACATGACCAAAAGTTGTTAAAAAGACTTGATGTAGGAAAATTCGTGTCAAGTGATAGAGTTGTGGGTGATTGGAATTCGTTATTGTCACAGTGTGTTCATCGCTTTACAGTGAATACTTATAAAAATATATATGTCAGTTGAATTGGAACCAGAAACTGCTAATTTATGTAGTTGTGTGACATTTGAGATAGCAGGCGTTTTATGGTATCTTAAGCCTACTCTTACTGCTGTGTCGTTTGGACATTGCTGGCTTTGGTGAAATTGGTGAAAGGGCATTCAGATGCTTCCGCCGAATACAAAGCTTTGTGTATCATTGTCACAATCCAGCATTTCACTGACAAAATTGTAGGAAAAGATAGCTTTGAAACAAATCCATTTCTAGAATGTTGTTTATGTACATACACTCCAGTAGTTTCATTAGTAAGGAATGCAGTTTTTTTGCAGAAAAATTCTGTGAATTCTGCGTGACATTTTGTTGAAATCTGCAGCTACCATGGCACATTACTGGTAATTCCACACTTGATAGATTAGTCAACTGAAAGAAAATCAACTCTTCTGTTCAAATCATCACTTAAGTACCAGTTAAGTAGCTCTCATCACCCCACTTAACTTAATGTTATATGAGAATACTTAACTTTAAGTACAGATTTAAGTGGTGGTTATTTGTCACAATCCTACTTATTGGCTGCTGATGACGTAATGTTGACATAATTACTTATGACTAGTATAACATTAAAATTTGTTAGTGTTAACAACTGTTGACTAAACAAAATATTGGACCCTAAACTAGATATGACATGGATAAATATGTACACAGTCAAAAATATGAACAAAAACCGTTAGTGATTAATGACTGATGAATAATGACTGATGACTGGTGAACTACTTTTTACTTTTTAGGCAAGTTGCAGGTACTAAACTATAAATAAATACCTTTTTACCTTTACGATCTGGGGTGGGCATGTTACTGCCAGATGCTGAGGCCTGTAAATAAATGCATTTGTTTTGAAAGAATTTTTAGAGATTTGACTTTTTTCGATAAAAACCTAAATTCCACAGTTTGGCTCATTTCCGCGTCAAAACAACAAATTCCGCTGCATGGCTCAAATTTCCTTGGCCACAGAAATCTGGCCCTTGCTGATTAGTGCTGCTTGGATTTCTTATTTCATATTTTACCAAAAACATTTGATCCATATATTTGCCAATAAGCTAGTCTTGTTTTCTGTTGTCCATATTGTGACCTATCATAACTGTACATTGCTGTACTGTCACATTGCTTTTGACTACTACTGTGTATTGAGTGACATCGTGTCTGGTTTTACTCACAGGATAATCATCCTAATCCAGGAAAGCCATTCAGAGGGACTCGTCGGACTGCATATCTGCCTGCGACTGCCGAAGGTGAAGAGATGTGTAAGTTACTGCGTGAAGCATTCAATGCTGGTCTGATCTTTACCATTGGCAACTCTCACACTACTGGTGAAGACAATGTTGTCATCTGGAATGATATTCACCACAAGACCAGCAGAACTGGACAGTGAGTTGTAGTTTATCATGTTTGAAGAATGAAGACTTTTCAAGACATTTTTCTGCACTTAGGGCAGATTGCAGGAATGTTACTTGAAAGTTAAGTAAGAGTTAGCTGTTTTTAAGTAAAAAAAAAACAAGTAGCTCAGCTATCGTAGAGAGACCGCGTTGCTGGGTGGGTCAGTTTTGGCCAAAAGTGGAAGATGATATTCTGCAGACAATATAGGTCTATCTTCAGTCACTGTGACGTAGTAGGCCTGCAAAGCTATCATATTTGGTGAAATAAAGCAAAATAAGGGCTATTATGCCATTCAAGGTCATTGATGTTGGTACCAATCGAAAGACCGTATGCGACTTCCTATTAGTGATTAATAGTAACTTAACATCCTATCTTGTACCGTTTTGAAGTTAGCGCAGACTGTTGTTTAAATTTTGGACACTTTGCATGTTTTTGGGGGCTTAGGGTTAACATATACTATTCGTCTTAGGCTCATTGGAAAGCGCATGATGGACTTCCGATTCGTGTTCTTGAACTTTTTTCCTACCTTTTACGGCGGAGGCACTACAAGCGAAAATAGATAGAAAATCGGTGTTTTGCAAGGGGATCAGTATTCGCCAAATTTTCGCATAGAAGGGGACGTCCCCACTAATCTTTTTTTTTGCACGGATTTGAGGGGCTTAGTGGCAATGTACGATTATCATCTTAGGCTCATTTGAAAGTGCATAGTGGACTTCGTATTAGTGTTAATTGAACTTTTTTCGCTAGATGTTACAGCTGAGGCACTACGAGCGAATATCGATTCAAAATTGGCGATTATGCTCCAGCCAAAATTTCAGGTATAAGGGGTCACCCCACACCAACCATTCTTCTTCTCAAAAGCTATGCTAAATGATCTTTCATATGGTGTAAAAGTCTGGACATATCTTTCTTCCGGCATTTCATGCAGCGCGGAAAAATTCTTGCATGAAACGTCAAGTGGCGCTTAACTGTAAGCAGCCAGTTTTGGGTATTTAACGTCAAGTGCCATTTAACAGCTGAAATATTGCTGTAGTTATTTGCCTGAGAAATAGTTTGAGAGATTTACAATAATATCGATCAAACTAATGTTATAAATTAAAATTAGATTGTTTTGCTATGATGCAAGTTATAAATAAGGTACTTATGTCATCATTATGTCATCAACAGCCAATAAGTATGGTAGTGCCAAATAACCACCACTTACATCTGTACTTAAAGTTTTGTATTCTCATGTAACAAAATTAAGTGAAGTGGGGTATTAGGAACGACTTATTGATGAGTGGTACTTAGTTAACCCATTTAAGCCTGCTATATGAAACAGTGACTGGTAATGACTTTTAATCACAAAATTATGTTACTCTGCATTGTTCAACTACATGTTTGTTAAGTTTTTGTCACAAACGCAATAA
>Ga0049105_1001453_pt1 | contig 10532 bp, 6 predicted proteins | sample WorMetvaBAHAMAS1_FD_61260 | JGI IMG/M metagenome (GOLD analysis project Ga0049105, IMG submission 61260) | Worm MetaG Olavius vacuus BAHAMAS.1 | ecosystem: Host-associated > Annelida > Digestive system > Unclassified | place: Germany: Marburg | collected 2013-04-09 | reverse complement strand
TCCTCAGTGCGATGTCACCGGAAATACAAGAATGGTCGCATAAAAGTAGATCTAGGATAAATAATCTTTATTTACTTACACGCCCTATAGTCAGTTAAAGGCGCTGACTGTTAACTGAGCCGGCCATCCGGCCGACATGTGGTCGTATAGGCCTACTAGCTTAATCGGGTGTAACCCTCGCCGGCTCAAAGCGCCGATAAGGGGCATGAGCTCTCACGCAACGGACCTTGCGGTCCAAGCAAAACTCTTCTTCTATATTCTGAGTACTGCATGCATTTTTCCCAGAAGACTATCTGCGTTAACTATATGCTTTTCTTTCGAATCACCACGCGAGTGAAGCTGCGTGCGTGACGGATGTACGGACCTTCATCGGAGGCTGGTGTCCGTGGTGCAGACCACGATCAAATCTCTCACGTCGTCTGATCGCCGGCAGTCGATGCATCGTCAGACCGTCTCCAAGTCGTCCTGACATCACGTAGTTCGACATCGCCAGTGGTCGATCCAGTGTTGACAGGTCAGTGCCATCCGGTACCGCACCGTTCAGCAGCGACCCTGGCGGTGGCTTCTCAATGTCGCAGCTGACTGGAGGAACATTGGACGCGGCGGCGGCAGTCACCAGTGACGTGTAGAGGGCAAGGCGTTGTTGGTCATAGGACGTCAAAGACTGTAACACGGCGGGATCATCCACGTACTGACTGAACGCAGCCGCAGCCGCAGCAACTGTCATCGACCTTGACATGTCAAACCTGCTGCCGTGACCGCCGCCCAATTCCAGACCATACGAGATCGGCAGCGCTGGATGCTGCACTTCGTCTTTTATCTTGACATCAGCACTGTTACTGCCGGCGGCAGCGCTAGGCGAAGTGTCAGTCCTCGTACTGAAATTCAGCGCCGCTTCCTGCACGTCAACGCAGGCGCGGTCTTGGCGCACCTTGACGGCAACACTGTCCGAAGATCTGTACTCGGTCAGGTCTGGCGTGACGTTGGTACAGCCGTGATGGAGAACGTCATCACCGCTGTCGTCGTGTTCTGTCATCCCGCTAAGCAGCGCACGCACGGCCGATGACTCACCGATGCCAGCTGTCGGCGTCTCGGCGTGACGACGCCCACATTGAGGCAACTCTTCGTCGATGTCGCGGCGTTGTCCGCCGACTGAACGCAGTAGACGCGGCGACGACGGTGGACTCGTGACGACGCTCGGGTCATCATCTGAAGCTGACGGTTCGGCAGGCGCTATCAGCAGTACGCCGCCAGCGCGGTAGTCGGAGGCCGAATACTCGGCGTCATTGTTGTCGTCCTCGTTCTCGTCCTCGTCGTCGTCCACGACTGTTTTGACCTTCACCGGGTTCGACTGTTTCCGACCGTGACATTTCCGCAGGCTGCTGTTACCGACGACCGTTGCCACCGGTGCTGCCTCGGTACAAGCCGTGGTGCCTCGCCGATCGGGCGGCGGATCACCGTATCCAGCCGTCGACGACCCCGTTGCCGTACTACTGCTACAAGCGGCTGTCGCGTCAACGCGAGGCCACAGCGCCGGTGCCGACGTGCGGACAGTACCGACACGACGCTCGTCAGAGACGGGCGTCACGGCGGCGTCGACGCGCTTCAGAGTGTTGTTGAGTTTGACAACGAGGTCGCGCGGTTGATCGTCGACCGTGACGCAGACTACACCAAGCACCTGAAGAGTGTGTTCGTAGCTCACGTGCTCGTTACACAGCTGCAGGATCGCGTGCTGCAACTGACGAGTTACCGCCGTCTCCACCACTGACACGTCACCCATTGCCCCGACTACTGCAACTCTCTACGACTGATCTGCACAAATGCATACAGTACGCATTGACTGCAACTAACCGCCACTCTAGCATATAAGCAGTATGGTAAAGACTAAAGACATATTAAACCAGGTCCAGGGCAGCACAAACCGCAAGCTGCAATCAATTTTTACCACGCTGCATGCATTGCATGCAACGCGGTCTAGTCACAAGCTGTCTGTCTGTCCGTATGTCTGTCTGTCCGCCCGTCTGTCAAATGCGTGATTTGTTACAAAACGAAAGAAACTTGTGCCCACATTCTTATACGACATGAGAGAACATGTATCCTAGTTTCGTTACAAGTAGAATGGTTGGTGAGGGGCGATCCCTTCTACCTGAAATTATGGGTTATACTGACCCCGTTGGAGCAAAATCACCGATTTTCAGTCGACATTCAGACAGCATTTGAAAACGTTTATGTTCGCTTCGTACTAGCGCATACAGCGCATTAGCGGTTTTACGTTTATGCGCTATATAAATTTACGTTGACACTGACACTGACATTGCAGAAATTACAATTGCAAACCTATGCTCACCTACGTATAGACAGACAGTGGCTCAACAAGTCCACCATCGGTCCATCGAGACTTTCTGTACGCGATAATCTATCGAGAACAAACAACGCCGCCGAAACTCGAAGGCTTTCATGCCGCCCTTCGTCGTCGTAAAGCCTTTAGATATGATGCTCCTACAGTTTGGAATTCTATCCCATTCAACATCAGACATTCACCTTCTATTGGTTCCTTTAAACGTCATCTAAAAAACGTACCTTTTCACCCTCCCCGGTTAGTCATGTTCTCCACCTAGCGACGCCAGCGCCTCTGACTCGATCCTCGAAATTGGCGCTATATAAACCATGTAATAATAATAATAATAATAATAATTTGTTTGCATTTCTCGGGCATCTACAGCAAACGGCCATCGACAGTCAGTCATGTCAGCAGAGTAACCAGCGGATTGGCCACCAGACGCGCCAAGAAACGGGTCAACTTGATAAACGACAAACGCATAAAGACGTACATACAGAGAGTTTGACAGCCATGCGTATACGCGATTGCAGTTTTTACGTGCAGCTGGCTATGCCGTCGGCTCATGATACACGAGAGCCAGTCAGATGCGGACGACGGTGACGATGAAAACACCGAGGCCCAGGATGACCGATCACAACAACAGTACGATGACCATACCATTGACGACGACGGTACGCCAGCGACCGAATCAGCTGATGCAGCTGTTGCCTTCTGCGAAGTGTTGTGTGTCTTGTGTAACCGCGTGACACAGGCTTTGCGCTGGCACCGTGTGGCCATCAACGCTTTTGTGAGTCGTGCGCTGACTTATAAGTGCACAACCAAGGACGAGGCTGCCCTATTTGCCGCACGCCTATCAACATGTTGCTGCATCTGTACTGACTATTAGTGATTAATAGTAACTGACATCCTATCTCGTACCGTTTCGGAGTTATCGCAGTTTAGTGTTCATATTTTGGACGCTTTGCGTTTTTGAGCCACCCTTTGGGGGCTTAGGAACAACGTACGATCATCATCTTGGGCTCATTGGAAAGCGCGTAGGAGACTTCCTATTAGTGTTAACTGAACTTTTTTCGCTAGCTGTTACGGCTGAGTCGCTACGAGCGAAAAGAGATCGAAAATCGGCGATTTCGTTCCAACGTGGTCAGTTTGATCCAAAATTTCAGGTACAAGGGATTGCCCCCCACCAATCATTTTTGACTACCCAACGTACCCGTTAACTTAGATAGTTTTTCAAAATGTCAACAATCACAGTGTCACACAGTGTCATTGATTTTTAGGTCGCCCGACCCGACCTTAAGCTTTACCCATGAACTTTTCTTTTTTTATCAATTCACCGCGCTCAGCAGCCGCGCAGTGGATGACCATCAAATGTATTCCGGAGGTTCGGTCGTAGTATAGCTTCAACACTTGGTATAGAGATCTCGCCCACCCTTCCCTTTAATTTTCACAAGGGGGGGGGTCAACAAGTGCGAAATTTGGCATCGTTTTCAACATCACTCAACTCTGAACCGTCGGCGTTTGAAAATGCAGCAAGATATCCGAACTCTGAAACAAATTTCTTCTGTAGGAATGATCAATCAATCAATCGTGGATTTATATAGCGCATAAACGCAAAGCCTCTAATGCGCTATATCGCCCTATATCCTCGCCAAGTTTGGTGAAGTTGGGTCCAGGTACCCCTGAGGACTGTTGGGCAAAAATGCCCCACCCCCTAAAATTGTACGTCGTAAACATGCTAAATCGTCAATAACTCAGCCGTCGATTATTCGATTAGCCTAAATTTTGTACAGAGTTTAACACATGACAATCGAAGTTCCGTAAAAGGTCAAGGTCAAGAGGTCAAAGGTCAATATCACAGCATGACATAACGTATCGGCATCAAAAACGCTATAATTCAGGCACGGATAAGCTGTCGAAGGTCAAACTTGGTGAAAATTATCCCAGAGCCCAGCGCAATACGTTACACGGCATTCAAGGTCATTAGATCAAATATAGAAATCGCAGTAACTCCGCCGCGGATTGATCGATTGCGTTCAAATTTGGTACAGAGTTTCATCATGTCACAGACGATACATGTTCGATGTCAAAGGTCAAAGGTCAATGTCACAGCGTAAAGTAATGTATCAGCAAAAACGCTATAATACGGCAATGGATAAGTTCAGCGACTTCAAACTTGGCACGGCGTCGTAATTAAGGGAAAATGGACTGGCATGGCGTCGGGCGACCTCAAGTTGCAATGCATTCGCAATTGCCATGTTTTCTAGCATTAAATATTTTATTAACAAAACTCGTAACATACCTCTAGTCACTGCTATATTTCAAATATCTCTTAGTCTCACAGACGCATAATGCATTAGCGTGAGTATGCTATAACATGAATAGACTTACAGTGACACTGCAAGTGAATTATTTATGTCAGATATAGCAGGAAATATGTATTTAATTCACCACTGTCTCAGTTTATTCTCAGTTTGGCTCTCCATACGGCTTACTCCTGCATTTTCAGTCGCCCCATCTATACAGCTGCGCATTTTGCCGACTATACACGACATAGCAGAACTGCCGAATCAATCAGGTCACGGGCTGGTAGTATCAGTGACAACTGCTGCAGCCGCAACAGGTACTAAGGCCGCAACAGGTAAAATAACAAAAAGCTACGCTACCGCTAAGAGCACAGCGCGTAAGTTGTGCTGAGTTTATGACTTTATGACATTTCTCGAGAGAAAATCTGTTGTTGGCTTACCAACCACGTATCAGGCTATTCAGTGCCATTCATTCATTCAATGCTGTTCACGGTATGGTAGATTTACATAAAAGATGGATATAATCAAGGCTATTTAGCTACGATAAAAATGAATGAGAAATATATACTTAAGATTAAAAGAGAGAAAAATGGTCATAATAAACATGAATAGCTGAGCTACTTGTTTCCGTGTTGTCACAATTCACGCGTTTGACGGACGGACGGACGGACGGACGGACAGACAGACCGACAGACGGCTTTACGATCGCCAAAACCCCGTTGTATACAATTCAGCGCGGTAAATTTAACAGTGTTTTCTAGCAATACCGGAAACACAAGATGTAAATAACGTCGGTGGTCCATAGGCTGCCTGTTGAAACAGAAATGCCGTACAGCTAGCTGCAGAGGGGCAAATCACATTGGCTGTGACTGTGAGTAACCTTGTTGCATGTAGGCCTACACGGGTTAGATTCGAGCAGCGGAACAGATTGCATTTCATCACACACACACAGCCACTACTCCGTACAGTTGCAGTCGCTGCTCTTTGCAGCAGCTAGCCACACACGGGACCGGCAAACACACCCGACGACGACCACTGTATCAAGGTATAAATAGTCGATATTGGCATCGTCGGGCAGCGACATAGGGCGTCGTGAACGGTGGAAGGTCGCGCGGTACGGATCGGCCAGGCCAACCTGCAGTAGCAGCGGCAGCAGCCGGTCGACGCCCGCAGCTGCCACGCGTGCCCCCTCAACGTCCATCCGTCCATCCGCCAGGCTTCTCGGTACATTTGCCCCGGCCTCAAGACGATGAGAGACTTGCCGCATTTCACCGTTCTCTCTGCAGCACGTGCAAAGCTAACATCGGCAAATTTACCTGTTACAATTTTAAACAACAGAAGGGACAATGCACGCCAGACTGACCCTTTCATCGATTATTTGCAAAATGGAATTGCAAGTAATGTCAGACCGAAAGCTTGTTAATTTGAAAGTAGTTTCAAATGATAGAAAAAAGTAACGTATTCCTGTAAAGCTATTATCGTACCGATGGATCCGACAAAACTACCATTTCATCTCGCAAATGTTCTTAGTTTCCCATCTCCTAATAGCAACAGCTCAATGACCATTGTCTACGGTCTACACAATCATTCTAACGCTTTAATCGCTGTCACGGTAAGTGGCTACAAAAGATACGATTCAAATGGCATATAAAAATTTTCGCGTAAAACACCGAAAGCATTGTTCAGTCTATATATCATTTCGTTCAAAGAGTACAACGGAAAATGCTGTTACTGCGATTTTCAGTGAAGTTCTTACTCTCTGTAACACAAATTTGTCTCTCACAATGTTATCATATCCAACGTTTCACTATTTTAACTGCTCCTGATTAATATGCATGCAACATACAACTGTCACTATGAAGAAGACGATGAAAGGTTTAAACATCACAAGTGTACAAAGTGGCAATAATTTTTTTAACCGTTACATCTATTTTTTACTGTCCGGTCCACTTTTTTAGGCCGGCGTCGCCTACATTTGAGAAACGCGCGCAAACGAGCAGCAAGCTACTGTATCACGGCCTTGAGGTTTCATCCGGCGCCGGCGCCCTTCGAAAGATCCGTCTTCCGGCTCTTTGCGGCGGCCGTCGACCGCTGCGCGCACTGCGCTTAGCATAAAAAGCCCCAAAGGTGATACACGACCTGGGAAGAAGCGGCCGCCCGTTGCCATGACAACGTGGTAGGTATTGATCCTGGCATAAAAAGAAAGGGGGCGGGCGGGGCGTGGTGGGGAGGATGCGGGGTGGGGTATGGGTGAGGCGGGCGCGAATGCATCAGATCCGACGCTGGCTCTCTAGCCGGTCCGGCCGCTTCCACGGACAGACAGGGTAATATTAGACCTGGCCATCGGGCGGCCGGCGGAGTCGAGCCGGCGCCAAAGACGCCCATAGGGGCGGCGTGCGCGTTGCGGGTGATTATCTGGCAGGAAATATACCGGCAATACTGTACTACCGACCGACCGACCGCCAGGCCAGCGGCGGAACTCGAATCCCAGCGACCTCCGACGAACAAGGCCGCAGCTGCCGGAGGCTAACGGCCGCAGCTCGGTTTGGTGGCGGGCCTGGCCGGCGGTCCGTTAAAACCCTGCCCCCTCGAATACCGCGAAACCGGCGGTCCATTTGTCGTTTTGCCGTGGGTGGCGGGTACAGCTGGGCACAGGCCTCGAGGTGGATCGATACGCGCCGCAAAACAAGGAGAGCGTACGTGTGCGGACACGACGACTTTAGAACCCGGTCACTCGAGGTCAGCCATTGTGGGCCCACGCCGGCCAGATCACGCCAGCTATCGCGGCCTGCTTGTACCCTGTCACGACTTCCACTCCGCTTGATCTGTGTGTGAATGCATTAATTACGAGAGACAACATCACCACGCGCTATGCGAGGCGGGCGATAGCCGATAACACGTCAATGATACTTTCTCGGAATCTGCCGAGACTTGAGGAGCGCAGTCATTGTGATCCACAGATGCACCGCTACTACGTGCATGCAGTTATAGCACCAATGAAAGTTCCTCTTTAAACAGTTAAATTTAACGTCCGTCTCAACGGCTTTGCGAAGATAACCAAAAGCGCACCTTTAAGTGCGGGCTGTTCTCCTGTCGGAGCTGCTGTGGGTGTGGGGATTCGCATGGGTATGGGTACGAGATAAGTATGGAGACTATGATCAATTCCCATGGGCTATGGGAATTCTATGGGGATTTTTAGAACAGAAGTGAAATTCTGTGGAAACGCTCTAAATACGGGGTATTTTATAGTAATTTATAGCATAAGACATCATTAAATAGGAATATGTTCATTAAAAAATACAATTTCGATACATCACGCGGTACTGTACAATACAAACGGACAGTATATAATGAAACACAGAAAAAATACGCACTAAAGGAAAAGATACATGGTTCTCCGGTTCTGTGGGTGTGGATATTCCCACCGGTTTTTCTCTGGGTATTGTCTCGGTATGGAGATTGAAATCCAGTACCTACAGCAGCCCTGTCTCTTGTTGGGTGAGGTTGGGTGAGCAAAACAATCCGCTAATGATACTGCAGCCAATTTCACATTTCGGTTGATGAACAAACTGTAAGGGCGTATAGTCGTATAAGACCTGCGCCTCATCACTGTCTGAGATGGAGACGCAGACACTACGTTGTTTCTGGCACCGAACCTTGCGCTCGCATTATCTCTTCTCTAAAAATGAGCGCAATCAAACTGAAAATGTGCAATTGTGCATCATGTACTTAATTCGCGGTCGATTACTTCTTGCGGTAATCTGACCTAAGGTTACAAAATTACAGCCATTCGAAACGAAATTACGCTAAAAGCGCCATCTGCCGAATGGATACATAAATAACTGTGTCGCCTGACCGCTTCGCGCTTGTAACAGGGTCTCCAACGTAGAGTTTCTCTGTTTATAAACTTTGGAAGCCAGTTGCAATGCATTTCGTCGTTGTCTGTTGTATACCTAAACAATGCTAATCGATTGCTCCGTATACGTATGATACGGATTTTATCCACAACATAGAAAATACGTAGCCTGTTTCATTTTATCCGACGTACGTATTTTATTTCCATTTGGCATTTTACTTTCACTCTCATCAATTTCTCAATATCTGTTGTTGCTCGTCTTTCGTAAATCGTAGCAGTTCTGTCTCTGCTGCCCGCTGCGACTTGAGATCGTCTCGTTCACTAGCGACTACGCCGTGTCCAGGGCGAAATACCAAGTTGGGCACACAGCGTTCTGTGACGATGAACGGTCCGTTATATAGTACTGGGGCCCGATTTTCAAAACTTCGTAGAATCTTTCCTAAGTTCATCGTAAGATTTTCATAAGTCTTTTTAAGTCAGCGAGATATGACTTCCTAAGATTTTCTTAGGAAAATGGAAGTCATTTTTCGAAAACATTCTCAAGAAATCGTCACTCTGGTTGTCAGTCATTTTTGGCTCAAAATATTCGACCAATAACAGCCTGTGATAGAGGATTTCCCGAATGATATCATTTGTCGCGAATTTTACGTTTTCGTAATAAGATACCTGTAATGTCGTCGTATTTCGTAAGTTTTGCATAACTTCGTCCTAAGTTTTTCATAAGATTTTTGTAAGATTTTTTGATAATCACTTGCTCATCCTAAGTTTTTCGTAAGTTTGTCATAAGAGTTTTCGAAAATTGGGCCCCTGGTGTTTCTGAAAAGATCGATTGACTTAATTGCGACTTTTAAACGCCGTCTTAAGTCGCACTTTTTAACATATCCGAGCTCCTCTTTGTACTGTAACCTATTTTGTTGACATACGTTACCAGACGGCACCAGCCACTCTGTTAGAGTTAATACTTAAAGTGGCTTGAGTACAAGACTGCTGAACCACTACTATACACGGTGTATAGGACTAGAAACCGAAAACAATTACTAAGGAAATGATTTCATTGATCAGTCGTTACACACAGCGACGTAAATTACCAGTTTCGATATCGCTTTCTTGCTATGAATATTAAATACATTTAAATTCTTCTGTGCCGCGTTTCGACAACAACAAGAAAGCCAAGATACTCATTACCTCCGCCGAAGAGGTAATGTAATGCCCGGCGTTTGTCTGTCTGTTTGTGCATCTGCCTGTTAGCAACTTCACCTAACAAATCTTCACGAAAATTTTACCACAGAGATATCAGAGATATCTGTGGGCAATAAAGAACTGATTAGGCCTAAATTTTGCATGTCATCCGGAAGTTTGGAAGGCGCGTAGTCCACTTCCTGTTCGTGTTAATTGACCTTTTTCTCTAGCTGTTACGGCTGAGGCGCTACGAGCGAAAATAGGTTGAAAATCGGCGTTTTGCAAGGGGTGGGTCAGTATCCGCCATATTTTCAAGTAGAAGGGGACGTCCCCCACCAATCATTTTCGCCTGGATAGATAGGGCAATGAATGTCCTACAACTTTGTCGCTGACAGTCCTCACAGAAAGAAGCTTTGTAGCAGACTTGCTTCAAGCAAAGTGCGATTTTACATGGAAAAGGGCCGTTATGCGTTTTTGAGCCCCCTTCGGGGGCTCAGGGGCAACGTACAATGTTCATCTTAGGCTCGTTTGAAAGCGAGTATAGTGGACTTCCTGTTAGCGTTAATTGAACTTGTTTGCTAGGTGCTACTGTTGAGGCGCTACCAGGGCCGGATTTAAGGGGGGCCCAAGGGGCCCAGGGCCCCAGGCCTCCCACCAAAAGGGGGCCTCCCACCAAACCCTTCAATTTTTATTTCGCGCTCACTATAGGGTAAATTAAGGGTTGTGGGACATTAGATAGGCCTAAACAGTGAGTCACTATGTATTGTTCTGTGTATCTCGTCGATTTCTTTAGTCGATTGCCAACTCGCCTGTTCCCGATATAGACCTATATAGCTGAGAAATGTTAGCACTA
>Ga0049105_1001452_pt1 | contig 10535 bp, 5 predicted proteins | sample WorMetvaBAHAMAS1_FD_61260 | JGI IMG/M metagenome (GOLD analysis project Ga0049105, IMG submission 61260) | Worm MetaG Olavius vacuus BAHAMAS.1 | ecosystem: Host-associated > Annelida > Digestive system > Unclassified | place: Germany: Marburg | collected 2013-04-09 | reverse complement strand
TAAAGTGCTTTTTGTACTGCAAATGTTGTCTAATTGTCTAAAGTCTAAGTAGACGGAAGCATTCATGTGCTATTATGAGAAAATGTTGACCTCCCCGGGGCTCTGCCACTGGACCCCTGAGGACTTCCATCCTTCAGACGCCCTCATTGCCCACCACTGTAAAAAACACTGCCGGCGCCCGTCCCACCAACATTTAGTTAAAATCCATCCGCTACTTTGTTTCATGACATGGTAACAACTCGCCAAACGCTGTGCAATTATACATTTATAACATTTCCAGTCAGCTCTCTTCACACTGCAACCTCTACCAGGGTTGCCAACTGTCTTAAGTTCTCCCAGACTGCATGGAATTTATCGGCACCATCCAAAAAACCAAAACTGGCCTTTTTGGACAGTACATTGTCGGGAAAATATAAAATCAGCGTTGCCTTTTGTTGTATTATTAACAAAATTTGTTTATTTTTGCAGTTTTCTCGTGACAAGCAGCGCCACCAGCAAGTTCAAGGACCTCGGCGGCCAGATACTCTACGACAGACAGATGCTCCAGCACCAACTCACTACGGTGTAGTTGACATTACGAAGCAGACAATGAATGAAACCGGTTGGCATCCGCAAACCAGCAAGACTTGATTAGCTATTCGCATTTCCCTTCACTTTTCAACCCTTTCTGTGTCTACACATCTTTGTTATCGTTACATTCAGGAAATCCTGCACATCATATAGTTTGGCTACCAGAATTGCACGCTCACGTGGGTGTCCGGAATTTCTAACTGGGAAAGTTGGCAACCCCAGCCTCAGTACATGCGCTGGACAAATCCCCGTCATTGCAAAGCTCTTTGCGACAACACAATCCGATGAATTCTTATTTAACACGTGCAAAGACAACTTTACGACGACCGACAACTCTCAGTACAATATTCACAACACCAGTCCAGCCCCAGAAACAGTCCAACATATATTATTTCCCTTGACGCCTGACACTGTTCCCACCTATCTGGGATTTCCATGACTTTATCCGCACTTGCTTTTACAAACTTCCCAACACTTCCCCACTCGAGTGACGTTTCCCACTTTTCCTGGAATACTGCATAAGCAGTCTCCCTGCTTTTCAGATATCTCGTTCACCAAATAACAGAAACGCCCGTTACTGCGCAATGTCATATACAGACAGCAAAGAAAAGAAACGGTCTGAAAATCTATGACCGACTTCACAAGCACCAACCACTACACTGAAATGCAAGTGTATTATTTCCTGCGTTATCTAATGTGTTGCCGACTACCACGATTTGCAGAGTTTTTCTCATTTTCCTGTGACGTTTTAACTCCCCTGATGAAATTGCTCCCCATTTTTCCTACTCCACTGTTCACCTTTGCAAAAAAACGCCCAAGTTGAGACTGCTACGTGATTTAATTTCCCGAGTGTTGAGCGACAGAAAAGCCTAGCGAAGATAATGCCGTGTCTTCACTCGATAATAAGTCCAGTATTCACTGCAATGACTGTCTGTTTCTCCGAGAGAGAGCGAGATTACGCAATAGACTGGTCCCGGAATTTCAGCGCCTGCTCGCGCACACGACGCTCGTATTCTGCCCGGTTTTGACTGCAAACAATATCAACCAAAACCACAGCTGTAATTCGTGGCAAAATATAATTTTACACAAGCAGCCCATGAGCTATGTAGCTCAGCTGGCAGCAAACTACATAAGCATTTTCTATGATAACCCATAAATGCAGTAAACTACGTCAGACTGGTTTGTGATAGTTTATCAGAAGGATTACACCATTACAAGGGTCTACGTTTAGCAGTTATGACACACACACACACACGCACACAGCATTTCACTGGCTATACTATTAACTCAGCCAGTTAACTTGACAAAAATAAACGATCAAGTAACAGAGTGGCCACTTTCCAGACCACATGAAATTCCCTGACTTTTCCAGTAGCCTGGACAGGTAAAGATTATCAATATACTGCACAGCGCTTGAACAGTCTTGTTTCACATTAATTATAACAAGCATAGTAACCAACTTACTAAAAGCTACAAGAGTGTCAATGATGAACATATCCAAAGTCCAGGCCCACAAGCTGCCAAAAGCTGCAACTTCAATTCTTCAGCTCGTTCAAAGTCCAAGATAAATTTCAGTTTCCCTGACTTTTCCCTGACCACTTCGGAATTCCCCGACTTTTCCAGGTTTTACAGGTGAGTGACCACCCTAAAGTAATCGTTAAATTCGATTATAATGCCAAACATTCCAAATCAGCAGAGAAAACTGTTTTTCATTAACCAGTTAACAGCTCCTGCAATAAGAAAATTTGTGTGTTTTTTATCCAGCCTTTTAAACAACTAAAATGTTGATAAAGAGAGCACCGTTGTTTTTGACGATATATCCAGCTCAGCTGAATAAATGTTCAGCTTATGTTTCTTCGTGACGTAACCTTTATCAAAATCTAATGATCATAAATTCTGCAATCAGTTAATTTTTATTTTAACATATGATCATGTGAATAATGGCTAATTTGTCCATCCTGAAAACATTTATAAACAGATTTATATAGAAATTTAAAAATTCAAAATACTGTTTATCTCTGAAGATTCCTACGCAACATTGTTCTCAGCTCCATTCTGACTGCAACCAACATCATGGCTGTAAATTGTGATAGACGTTGAAATAAAAATTTAAAACATTCATAAATGCAAGTTACAGAAATAGAGAAAAATGTTGATTTAAGAAACCTTGAAGTCCCATTCATTTCTGAGTAGATGCATATAATTAGTCCTTACCAGGAAATGGCTTATCATACTAATAGTGCCTATATCATTTTGTGCAAAGTTACAGGATCCTTTAAATTCACACTAAACGTTATATTTTTTGTCAACTGTAAATAATTAATATTAATAATATGAAGTTGATTCACGGGTGTAAACATCTGGTCCCATACCGCATGCAAGTATCTTGCGACACAATCAAAGTCTGACATACCAGTAGATGGTGTAGGCCTCGGCCTGCGCAGGGTCCTTAATATTGGGCTCATTCAGCAACTCCTGGATTCCAAGCAGAATCTGTTGACATACACAACATCATCGTCATCATAAACTTTATTATGAGTTGACATACGCAACTGGACAATAGAAAGCGATAAAAGTAATAAAACATAAAAGTAAAATAGCTAAGCTAAGAGCTACAACAGCTACACATGAGATCAATCAGTAACAATTTTTGTATAAAATCCGTATTAAAAAGTCATGTTCATTGAGGTAGGTAGTCTTTGTTATCAGTGACCTATTGTGAGACCGTTCTCTCAGATTATATATTAGACGTCTCTCGAAACTTTATTGTTCGATCGCTTTTTAATTATGTATAATTTGTGTGTTTTCACTTGTATTATCTTCATTTATGTATTTCATTGTACACATGTGCGAATGTCATATGTATTAAACTCTTACTTACTTACTTAGATACGAGTAGAGCACATGGTTACTGTCTGTCATAATACTGTCAGACAGCGAGTACACCACTTGAGCATAGTCAACGGCTTCACGTCAGCACTGAAGTTTAGCAATCAGTTGTATACTGACATGACTTACTAGGGTTGACAGACTTCTATGCCAAAAAAATAGAAAATTCTGCGCACCATTTTCGTGAATTCTGTGCAATTCTTTACACTTTTTTCTAGCCAATTTTCCACTTTAAAATTATCAGTGTCATTGCTGTACGACCCTGTTTGCCACACTAGTATAATTGCTTAGTTTTACTTAGTTTGTAGTTTTGTGCCATGTGCATTTCTGTTTCTTGGACTTTTCGTGTTGTTTTATTTTATTACTTTTACACCTAAACGGTTTGTTCTGGCTGTGGGAGCCGTCAGTGCCAAACTAAGAACAATACTGCTGAACAAAATCTGCATAATTTTACAATTTCTGTGCCGCTTTGTTAATTCTGCACACAACAGCCAATTCTGCGCAAAATTCTGCATGTGCAGAATTCTGACATCCCTAGACATGACCGGAGTTAGCTCGTCTTGATCACACACTGAGCCACACCTGAACACCACTCTCCTCTGGTGGTCTCCCACACTCTCTGCACCAATGATATTTTTGCTTCGAAGATATTTACTGTTTTACTTTCTATCGTATTCAGTCACTAAAATCAATTTCTGTTCCAATTCTACTTAATTGTTCTGCAAATACAGTTCTTATCTTCTATTTTCAAAAAACATTTTTCATTCTTATCGTGTTTTCTGCTCCTCCAGATAATTTGTATTCTTATTTCATGCTGTCTATGAAATAAAACTTATATGCAAACAACAAATTTGCAAAGAATATGGAATTGATCGATCGAGCAAGGTTTAACGTCCCACCAAACACATTATATGTCATATCCGGGACAGGTTTTTTACAGGTCAAATGACCCAACCAACAGTGTAAAAGCGCAGAAGAAAGGTAGGTTCTAAGGATCAGGCTTCAATCCCATCAGGTCCATCCCACCGTGCTCACAATAATACAACACATATGCAGCATAAAAAAATACACAAATACACACAGATAAAAAAAAATAAATCTACACACAGTGAAATGAGCCCAGTGTGACAAAACCCAATCCAGAGAACTGTAAGAACTGCTTACAGAATACTGAAGCCCGAATATCAGAGTAGCGATGTGAACATGACTAAGACTGGTGGTAGGTCAATTTAGCAGTCAGCTTGCAATTACATTTACTAGTACTTGTGAAGTTGTGCACTGACAGTCAAAGACTGACAGCTTCTCGCATAAGTGAACACTGATATCTGCTCTGCAAATCCTTTCATTCTTAAATTCTAGTGCTCATACGGTCTGGCTGCCGCTGTTCCAAGACCGAAGCAGTAACTGCACTAATTTGTTCCGGCCGGAACCGAACCGAACCAGACACAGGATATTCACATTTGTTAGCTTGCTAATAACTTTCAGAGGTTGAAATGCTGCACACATACATTTACCATTCGACGACGTTACATATAACATATCTACCAGACATTAGAACTAACCGTGATGTCAATCAGTTGTTTGCAGTATAGTTATATTATACGCTAAATATCTGGCGAAAGTGCTTCACAACACAAAATGTTCCCAGACCGGACCGAAGCAACGTTGTTCCAGCCCTGAACAGTACCATTACCCATTCCGGTACTATCTCGGTTAAATTCATGAAAACACCACTGTTCTACCACAGCTATTTATCCTGATGCCATACAGCACGTCAATGCAGAGAAAATGGGAGAAAAATTAAGCCGACACAAACCTGTTTTATAGTGACTGCAGGACGCCAATCCTTCTCTTCATCGAGCAGCGACAGACACACCGTCCCGGATGGGTAGACGTTGGGATGGAACAACGGCGGCTCAAATTTACCTGAAATATTGCAGTGCACAGCTCTGAAAACTATCACAACGTTTTGTACACCTTACAAACACAAGTATTTTCATCACATAGTAATCTACTCTTTGATGCTGCGGAAATGACGAAATTATCAAAAAAATCCGTTGGCAAAGTCTGAATGATTTGAACAAAACCACGATAATACACCGTGTTGCAAAAATAGGACCCATATCACATTTTAAAATGACTCCAATAAACGTCACCTATGCTGCATTGGCAGCGACAATGCATAAGGGAACTAAACACATTTATGTAAGTAATTTTGGTACACAGAATGTAATCTTCACTTCACTCAACTAACTACTTAGCTGTCTACTAAATTTTTCAAAAGTTGAGAACCAGCCCGGTGTGTTCTCGTGGCAACCATAGACTACAAATTAATGCACCATAAGTGACGAAATAATGAATTTGGTCCGCGATGAGGTTGTGTGCTATAAAAGGAAGAACTGTTTTACTTACACTTTGGAGGCGAAGACGGGTAATCGTCTTTGAAAAGCATTCTCAGCTTGTACAATCCTCCTTCCCACGGTGTCTACACACACCATCAAAAACAATGTGTCAAGACAGGAGGTTTATCGAGACCTCCTGTCATTACACAGCAAACCAACTCTTGTCATTATGCACTGCATTCACCAAAAAACTGGCTCTGATGGATGCCAACACGCCCAACAGTCATCACTTCGACGACCAGAGTGAGTGAGCAGTTTCTTAACGGCACATCAGCACATGTTAGGCTATTTAGTGCCTTACCATGGTGTGGTAGATTTGCGTTCGACAACCAGAACCTGCATTACTTTTATCAAAGATCCAGTGCCGAGGAGGACAGCCTGGCCATATCAGCCAACTTTCATGGCAACTCACGCAAAAATAGGGATCTAAATGTCAAAGGAGGTCCATGAGGAGAACATCAGCACATGTTAGGCTATTTAGTGCCTTACCATGGTGTGGTAGATTTGCGTTCGACAACCAGAACGTGCATTACTACTATCAAAGATCCGGTGCCAAGGAGGACAGCTTGGCCATATCAGCCAACTTTCATGGCAACTCACGCAAAAATGGAGATCTAAATGTCAAAGGGGGTCAATGAGGAGGGGGTCTCTATATAGAGACATACCTGTAAATTCAAAACTCATATCCACCTCGGTTGCCCAAACAATATCCCATGAAGACTTGACTGATTTTTTAAAATGCCACTTTCACAATTTCACACGCAATAACTTGTGACATGGAAGTCAGCTTGGGTTTAAAGCATACACAGCATATACAACTGATGGTAAGACACCCACCAACATGTGGACCTGTTTTATACGTCATCATGGAAGTGACCATCTAACAATAATAAAAGTTTAATGAACATATGCATGGGCAGACAGAGACTGACATACGAACAAGTTTTAATAGATCATAACATGTAAGTGATGACCTTCAATTAACATCGTCTGTTTCCCAACATGGCTCCTTCGAAAATCAACTAATGGGAATAACTCTTGCGTCAACAGGACAGCAGAAATGGTAACTATCTCTCTTTCTTTCTATTCATTAACTGTTATTTGCCAGCAGCAGCTAATCTCTACAATTACTAACAGTTCGAAATTAACAGTTTGCAACATTATCGATGAATTTTTCCAATTATGTCTCCCTCAGGTATGTGTGGTTATTATTCTCAGAACTTCAAATCATGATTTCAAATTATCATTAAGATTTAACAGAGAATGTGAGATAGGCATACTTACGCCCTTCTTGCCTGGAATGCCACATTCCCAGTTCATGAGATTCAACGTGCCATCAGCGGCTTTGGTTGGTCGAGCCACAAATCCCTGCACATCAAAGCACACCACTCACCGAACTACTACATTACTTACACGTATATCTCAAGCCCATCAAAATAGAGTACATGGAGTACAGAATCACTGGACCTGACTTCCTAAGGCATAGTAGAAGAAAGGAACACAGTAACAATTACCATGGGATTACTGCAGTAACTGAAGCAATTGCCACAGTACTGGGAAGAAATTGCTACTAAATTACTCTGCCCCAAGATGGAGTGGCAGACACAAATGGTTGACCCACGGGTGACAAAAACTTATTTCTAGTTTGTGTTACTGGAGAGCAGAAGCAGCAGTAACAATAGCGTTAAGGAACAAAGAAAACTAGCAATGAATATTTAAGCATTTGTAATTAAGTACTAATTGTTGTAGTAGTATTTTATTTAAATGTTTCCAGTATAGCAGGCCTGTTGATAGCTTGGTAGGAGCCCACTACAGGATTCCGCAAGGCCACGGAAGTTACTGCAGAATTAATTATTGTTCTTTAGCGCTATTGTTAATGCTACTGATGAGACTTCTGCTATCACAACACCTGTAGCACATATGCAAATACTCACAGGGTCAACAAACAGTAAATTGGTAAGCATTTACAACTGACTGGCACCATCAACTCAACTGTGGATTTTATGGCATCCTTTCCATCCAATCAGAGATTCCAAATGAACCCTGAAGTGTGCACATTTGGGTCTGCTTTGGGTGCAGAGTTCAGGCCGGATTTGAGTTTGGACATTAATTCAACTTAAATTCTTTCTCAAAAAAGTTATGATTTTTTTGGTTACTACTCAGCAAGAAAGTACCGGTAGGTAATACAATTACTCACCAAATAGTTAACCACAATTACAAAATGAGAGAGACTGACCTGATCAAAATAACAAATTGAACCTAAATAACCAAACTACTGGTGTAACGTTCATTCCGTTCAAAAAAATAATACTTACAGGCTTGAATTTCAAGTTGGTAAGATCACCCCCACAGGTCTGAGATCGGTTGGTTCTGTCCAATTCCCATGTCTAATAATATTGTAACTTGTTAGTTGAAGGACCAGCAGCCGAGTATGTTGAACAATATAATACTAAGAAAACGGTTCAAAACACTCAATAAAAATATGCTAAGCTTTAACAATTTACCAATAATGATTCTGCTCTAAATTCCCCCCCCCCCCAAATGTAATAAAGACACTTACAAAAGGATGATCTTTGCGCCATGTTTTTCGTTCTTCAGAAAGACGACCAACTGCTATACCAGACATGACTTCTAATAGACGCTGATCACTGTATCAAACCTACATAACACAATCAAATCAGTACATTAACCACAATTAAAAAATATCTACAAAAATCTGGCATCGCTTAGTGATTAGCCAGACAATGAACAATATATTCATTTGTGCTCAGACTTATACGAAACATCAGTAGCATGGCTGAGTGGTTAGCCAGACAACGAACGATATATTCATTGGCGCTGAGACTTATATAGTAATGGCACGATACAGGCTCCATAAGGGACACGATACGATACGATATCACACAAAATATCGCGATACGATACCATACGATACGATCCGAAAGTGCTTCACCGTATGTAAGAACCGCAAGCAAGCAGGCAACAGTGCACAACACTGGAGCACCGTCGTTCTGCCTATCAACACTAAATTGTCACCTCTGCAGGTGCCTGGATACTAGCCGCCCGGCGGGGCGACGGTCGGCGGGCGGCCGGTGTTCCTTGAAGTCCAGGGCTCTTGTGAGTACTGCCCGCCAAACAATCTCCACAGCTGCTATTGTTTGGCGGCCGCATGGTCGGTGGGCAGTCGCACGGCTCAAATATTTAGTGATTGCGCAATCACTAAATATTTGAGCCGTGCGACCGCCTTCACAGTTAACACATCAACCCACCTGGGAGGCCGGGCAATTACTGCCAATTAGTGTCACTTTGCCTGCTCCGGCCACGCTGCACGTGACTCCCTTTGTCGATGTCGCCGACGGCATAGAGGACATTGACGGCGACGGCGACTGAGAGTTGTGCGGAATATCGACTTCGTTTGAGGGGTAATTATCATGATAAATTTATGCCACGATACGACCTCAATATTGCGATATTCGATACGATACGATATATCGTGCCATCACTACTATCAACACTGTCACCACTGCAGGCGCCTGGATACTGGCCGACCTGCGAGGCGACGGTCGGCCGGTTTCTTTGAAGTCCAGGGTCATTCAGACTCTCCACAGCTGCTTTGTTATTGTTTGGCGGCCGCACGGCCAGCGGGCGGTCGCACGGCTCAAATATTTAGTGATTGTGCAATCACTAAATATTTGAGCCGTGCGACCACCTTCACAGTCAACACATCGAACCACCCGGGAAGCCGGGCAATTGCTGCCAATTAGTGTCACTTTGCCTGCTCCCGCCACGCTGCACGAGACTCCCTTTGTCGATGTCGCCGAGGGCATTTACCACATGTTGGTGACTGAGAGTTGTGCGGAATATCGACTTCGTTTGAGGGGTAATTATCGCGATAAAGATATGCCACGATACGACCTCAATATCGCGATATTCGATACGATGCGCTATATCGTGCCATCACTAGACTTATATGAAACATCAGTAACATTAAGAAGAGAATTTGGCATTATCCAGGATTAGCCCCCCCCCCCGGTAAGGGTTAGGGTTAGGCTTAGTATAGTGTATATTCACCAAATTTACCGATGCCAGCAGTGAACACTACTGGCTTGAGTCGGCACAGGCTTTCGCCATATAACGCCTACTATCTCAAATACACAACACTATATCTTTACAGTCCCCGGTTCCATGTCCTATGCGATATATTTTTTAAAAGTGTTAACAGAGTTACAATTAATACTACAGTGTGACAGGGGGCTATTCCTGGGTATGGCCGAGAATTGATCAAAACTGCACCAGTACTCCAGCAAGAAAACATACTATGCAAGTGGGCATTCTGTGAGTTAACTGTATTGTATCAAAAGCACACACACACACACATACACATACACATAACCGTAAGTCGAGGGCGCCATTTCTAATGCTAAAACTGCGGTATCACTGAAAGTTCCACCGACCCACCGGCCGTACCACCGGCCAACCTGATCGGTGATGCGTTCGGTAAGCGACGGCCGGTGGGTCGGTGTGGTGGAAGGAGCGTTACTGCAGGGACGACTAGCTGCGGGTGGGTAGTGATGTCGATTCTGGAGCATAATTACGTAATCATCGACGGGAAGGGCGAAGGTGGCGATGAGATCAACGTCTGCAGTTAATTAACGACTTGCATTCTTCAGTCTT
>Ga0049105_1001451_pt1 | contig 10540 bp, 2 predicted proteins | sample WorMetvaBAHAMAS1_FD_61260 | JGI IMG/M metagenome (GOLD analysis project Ga0049105, IMG submission 61260) | Worm MetaG Olavius vacuus BAHAMAS.1 | ecosystem: Host-associated > Annelida > Digestive system > Unclassified | place: Germany: Marburg | collected 2013-04-09 | reverse complement strand
GGTGTGGCGTCCCTGCCCCATAAATGTCAGCCTCCCCTATCCTCCACTAGACAACATCCGAGTTATGGTGATTGTCTGGAGGTTAAGAGGGAATATTATCAGAACTGCTCCGTGCTGGGTTGTGTGACACAACGTTCACAGTCAGCAGCACACTTATATGAGCAGTTCTTACAGGTCCAGCAGATTCGGTTTGTCACATTGGGAACCTTACGCCATGCATAGAGGCAGTTGCCTAGAGTTGTATTATTGTGACATGGTGGAGTGGTCCTGGTGGGATTCTAGCCTTATCTAAAAGACCAACTGGTTTCCTTGAGTGCTTTGACACTGTTGGTTTGGTCATATAACCTGCAAAAATCGTCCCCGATATGACCTATAATGTGTTTGGTGGGACGTTAAACCTTGCTCAATCAATCAATCAATCTATCAACTTTATTTCGCCCCAAGGGCAGCACAAAATATAATACAGAATACAATTAACGGCAGTAAATTAAGACAGAAATACAAACAAACTGTGCAAATAAGTAAATAATGCCAATTATTCCTACGATAATGAGTTTTTAATCAAACGTTTACATCTATTACACGGGCAGCCAGCTGGGACATCATACCTCAGAGCAAGTAAATTCATCTCATGCTTGGCAAACACACTGAACAACTCAACTTACTATTATTATTATTAAATGAATAATATTAGTGCCATACAGTCAAAAAAGCTTCTGACAGCATTCAACAACGAAAAGAAAAATGTGACAGCCGAACATAACAGCCAGACATCACAAAACAGTGAACAGTTAAACAATAACTCTTCAGCTATCACATGAAGATGGGCTGTGACACTGACGTCGACACTTTCCTACATCTATTTATAGAAATAACCATCTGTACCATAAACCAAAATTCTGTTTCACTTTGCATTCCTATCTGTAATGGAAACATCAACAGATGTTACGTACACAGACAGAAAGAGATGACTGCAGTGGAACTTACATGTTCAAATGCACAGTATTCCTTCCAGAGAAGCTCGATGCTTAGCATTGGATTAACAACTCCGCGCTGGTACACTTTTCTAACGGCAGTGATCCGCTGGTTTTCCGCGTACGAGCCGATAGCCTCCCTAATATTGTAACGAGATGAACGAGAGTTATAGCAAAACAACAACAACACATTAAAAGCAGCTGTTTTATAACAAGTTATGACAATGTGCCTAAAATGTGATAAAAACAGTTGAAAAATCACACCATGAGGTTCACATGTAAACAACTCTCGCAAAGGAAGCACTACACTACAATATGCAGCATATTAACAACAAATTCGACTGCAAGTTTACAATTATTGATAACAGTTATGAAGTTGATGCCAGGAAGATATCAGCAGATCTGAGTTCTGCAACACTTCACAGAGTCAATGGTCCGAACACCTGCATCTGTCCAGCATAACGCTCGAGACTTCACGCCACTCTTCAGCTGATTCCGCTAATTCCTCCGAAAAATGCTAACTTAAAACTGACGCCCTTTCAAAACAGCATTCCAATTTTAACCAAACTGTATATTGCCAGACGTCTATGCACAGAATCATCAAAAATTTACTGTTACACAGTCATCTCCACAAGATCATCAACAGTTACCACAAACAGTGCAAAATACAGATGCTACTAAAATACAAACAAGCCATAAGTAAAAATATAATGTAAAAAATTGAAACAGTATTTTAAATAGAAGAAACAGCATATAACCGGAGAACATGCACAATATAATCACTTGGTACAACTAATACGTTATAGTATCAGCAAACATTTAACTAAAAATGGTAAAAATGTATTGTACTGGCACGCCAAATTAAAACACGTATGTCATCAAAACTGTAAAAACAAGTTTAAAATACTGAAAATAACACAATATGTTGATCACTACTTGATACAAAGAACGCCACAGTCACGGTCTATATTATATTGCATTCTCATATCGTTGTATGATGCTGAAGTGTAGTACGCTGATCACCATGCAGTAAACTGGTAACTGATGCCATGCTTTACTGCACTGAAAGCCCATCCAAACTGGCCCGTGTATCCTGATGTCTTCGACCACCCACCTCCACATCCTGACGTCCAGTATGGTCAGACACGATGCCTGCACAGTAGAGGGAGGACTGGCTGTTGGCTTCTACTGTAATTGACCCTGCTATATGGCAGCCAGGTTTCGACTCTCTCATCACACAGTCACTGCTAAATTGCTTCTGGTCCATGTCCTGCAAATCAGCAGAGATGAAGACTCGCCAAATGCACTGTCTGTGAATGTGAACAGCAGACAAAGAACCACATAGTCGACACATGTCTGTTAACATTTGAAGGCGGACTGCGATCACTGCAGGATGTCGACGGTGATGCACTCAACTGGCAGGACAACACCGCAATACAGCAGTTCCAAAATGAAATAACCTAATCACTCTAAACAGTAAAGTACATAACAATGAATGCAGCCAGTCAGATGTTTGCCAATGTTGTCATAGATCCAGCGACGTTACTATAGCAACACGCGCTTTGTCTGTGCTACAAGTACAGATGCTGCAGCTTAACAATCAACATCAGCATCATCAAACATCACTGTTACAGCAAGTACTGAAACACGATGCAGTCAAATTTTAATAATATTACAGACACTTGATATGTTAACCTGCACACGAATAACTGTAACTCTCTCTGCAACAAACATGCTATATTGCTTGCTCTACATTAACTGTAAACTCTAACCTCCAATTAACTGCTAAATGATTAATCAATACAATAAATATACCAAGCAACAATCCAGAAACTAATGAAAATACACAATCTCCGTGAATCCACGAATAAGATTCACAGCAATAAAGATCCCACGGTAAAGTCAGACAACAAGACAACATAGCGCACCTAACAGATTCACATTTATTTGTGAACAACAACAAGCAACATTCAGTCTATTAATGCACAACTAAACTGAACTGACTCACTGTGACGAACAACAACAAAATATATTCTACTGTTCATCTGCAGCGAAAAATTACACTAAATATTCCATCAAGCAAACATTCCCAGAAAACTTTCACAATTGCTCATATAAAAATACTGACACATTACCGTAGTTACAACTACCTCCGACGACATATTACAATGCAAAATAAAACGGCATATAAGCAGAACCAGTTCAACGTTTACGATATCAACAAGTCAGCAACAACAGCACAGGGAGAGATGTTTATGAAGTAAGTCTACATCAAACACCACTTTAACAAGCACTGCAAACATACAGCCTCATCGTGGCAATACACAAGAATGTCAAACATTGTACTAATTAGTTACAAGGCAATACACTAGCAGAACGAGGTGTAGATGTGTCTGCTGTATACCTTTGGCCCACACAGACAATCGGTAACAATCAGTCAATCAATCAGAACTGATTTGTATAGTGCCACGAGTCACAAGGGAATCGAAGGCGCATGACAGCTCATGACAGTGAGTGTACAAAAGCTAATCAGCTCAGCTCGTGACTAAAGGTGGATGTTTGATATGTGTGCAAATGCCTGCTAGTGTCTGTCCAAACTGGGGATATGGGATGGCTATCCTCGGCATGTCTCGGATAGTGAGCTGCAGGTGCTAGCATTTAACATCCGTCTGTGGAAAATATATGTGCTGCTAATGTTCCAAGTGCCACTCTAATACACTGAGCCGATGATTTTCTATGCTTATTTAACACGATCAATGGCATGTTGGCGGCTGTTAGACATTCAGATATCGTCTCGTGTCTTGTGGTGCTGGTTTGGTTTAGTGGTAAATATTGGTGCTGATCAACATACTTACTCTAGCTCAGGTCGGGTTAGTACTGGGATAAGTGATTCCTTGGAATCGATTTCCATCCACATCAAGTTGGCATTAAACCAGCCACCCAGGTAAACTCAGTTTGGCCATTACTCTCTGGGCTGATGCAGTGTGTATCAACAAAAGCTGGGAGTAAACAGGCATGCAACAAAACACTACATCAGTGTATTGTAATGTTAAATGGTGGTCTAAAAATCAGGTTCCAGGCTGTGATTGATGGATCACATATTTTGCTTATATTGTTCATTAATAATTCAACAACACATTCTGTGCACCTTTCGTGACCTTGTTTCGTTTAGATGTCCATTTTAACTCATATACTGCTTACTTGGTGGCGTGGTGGCGCTATTGGTAGGGCATCGGACGTGCGCTCTGTATGTCGCGGGTTTGAGCCCTGCCTCGGCACCATTGTGCAGTGGCCTTAGGCAATCTACTTACACCTGTGTGCCTCTGTCACCATGCAGTATAATTTGGTACCGGTCAAATGGCAGTGACTCTTTGAGACTGGGAAGGCAACGCACTGGCCATGTGTCACAGACTTTGTGGTTTACCTACAAGCTCAAGGCCCATGTAAGGAAGATGAGCACCCCACCTAAGTTCACCATTAGGGATGGCCATCCCTTTACTTTCTTACTGGTTATAGTCTTATTCCCCTGGATGTAAGGTGGTACAACGAAGACAACAATAAAGATTAACAACAAATGGATTGACACACTGCAGCTCATTTAGTATCAATGGCACCACTCCAACAAAGTGATACTGCACAGACGACGATGACGCGGTACTCACACGGACTTCAGAAATGCTATGTACTCCACCCATATGGGATACGACATCACATCCATGCCAATCTTGTCCAGTGCAAAGTCGTATGCCTGTGCCATCTTCTCTCTACGAAAAACATGCACATATGCGCTTACTTAGATGAAATATTATATTAACATTAATAATGTGTCCATTTTTATATCGCAAAACAAACTGTCCTCAGTTGTGTTCATGCTAGTTCAAACAAATATGTCTTTAGTCTTCTGGCAAAAGTCTGCAGAGAAACGGAGGCAGAGTGAATGTTCTACACAAGAGGACCAGCGACTGCAAAGTTGCGCGTGCCGAGTACAGTACAGAAATGTCATCTTAATGTCAACATCACTGGTGTGTTTATCTCGTACGATTGTGTAACGTTCTCCTGCACATTTTTGTAATAGTGTCACTCTAATCTGTACATTTTACAGCATATCATTCCACGCTGCATATTCCACAGGCAGCGAAATAATAACATAATGATTGACTCAGCTGTCAGTATATGTTTCATTCAACAACATTAATCAATTCTGTTACTTTTGAATTAGCATCAATTAAATGATCTTAAGTAAACCCTCCAGAATACTACAATATTTCAAAATTAATAACTGCAGGGTAGCAATATTTGCATTTTCCAAAAATGGCATACCGTATGTATTTGCTTTTATGTGATTTTGCCTTAAAATATTTGCAAAAACAACTCAGCTAAACAACATAATTAAAGTGAAAACTTACATAAATGCAGAAAGTTATCCACAACGAACAGTAAGCAACTGACTTATATGTATTCACTGCAGTGCACTTTGATTTGTCACTCATTTGCATTTTGTGCAAAATCAGTCAATTTACACATAGTAAAATAACAAGAAACTCCGCTACTGCAATTCTCCAAGCTTTAGAATTCTGAATGTTGCAATTCTGAATTTATACATCACAGAATTCCAGGCAGTCTATTCAAAGAGCAGCAAGTCAACACTGGCACCTGTATGAGGGTAGATTGGCCTTCGTTTCTTTTATGTAGTACAGGTAGCACCTCCACAGGTCAATGTTCAGCACCTTTATCAAACAGCGCTGGAACAACTGCACACAAATCGCAGCACAAGCTCTTCAGTCAACATCAAGTGACGTATCATAGGGACACAGGCAACAGCTTCATCATCTTCGCTGGACTACCTGGTTAACCTCCCAATCACTTGCTTTACTGGAAAGACCAAATCTAAGAATAATAGCTGAATCCAAGTCGCCGACACTAGCTGAGAAGCCTAGGCTGACGACTTTCTAGTGACTGATCTGTCTGTGCATATCTCCCAGCTAACTGCTAACTGCTCGGCTGTTCTTGACACACACACATATATATATATCGTACAGTACACACTCCATGGAAGATGATGCATCAAACTGGCTTGGGACTATAGCAACACGAAATAAATGAAACTACAAACTATGTGCAGCTAATTACAATAAGTTTAGAAATATTACATAAATCTGTGTACGACAGCTTCAATACAAATACTCATTACCTTTTCTACTTTTTCATAATTTCTGGCTTTCATCTAAAATATTTAAATACAAAAGTGCACTGTTTCACTTCCACATACCAAGCAATGTTTTATTACAGGTATAAATGCCAAACAAGTTCTAATATGTAAGAGAAGATGGAACCATCAAACGCGTTAACTTACCTCAATACTGATCATAAGATTCAGCAGTCTATGCAGCAATTTTACTGAACCACCATGAAGCTAATAGTAAATCGGCGCAAAATACGCTACATATAATAATAGCAGAAGTAGTGGTAATAACGAGAATAATAATATAAACTTTTGTAAGGCAGATGATCTAATCTAATCTGCTTTTTAGTACAGCTTAAACAGCAAATACTATGTATTATTACACTATGTCAATGTAAATGTAAATTTACATAGCGCATAAACGTGAAACCTCTAATGCACTATATGTGCTAGTACGAAGGAAACATAAAAGTTTTGTATCTCGACCAACAGCAGGATCACACAAGTAGTCTGGCAAGGAATTCCACATGGAAGGACCAGCTACAGAGAAATTGCCCTTAGCTGGTAATGTGGGACGACCAGAAATGGACTAGAAATGCTGGTATAAAATGTTAGCATTCAAAGTGAATTGAAAGCACAGCAGTAATTAGGTGTGCAGCATTGAAAAAGTATGGACAGACTATCACAGTGTAGCACGTTAGTGCGTACACTGTTGTAAGGGCGATACCTCCAGTCAATGGGAGATAGCAATTTTTTCATATAAAGTTTAAAGCTATCAACAGTTGGGGAAATGTTATGTCAGTCCAAATTTAATTAACACTGTAAACAGCAAATGTAAATAAACAGGTATGAGGAGGTCGTTACTAGTAATGTCTGTTAACAAGTTCGAGGCAAGGACAGTGATCGCAAGGCCAAGGACAAACAGTTTACAGCATAAGAGAAATTATAACGAGGCTAGCACAAAATGTATATGGCACAAGAATGATATTCACTCAAAGTGCAGGCCACGAACTAAACAGAAACTACATTCATTGCAACAGAAACACAGCACAGGTAAACACGAAACATATACATCAACAGACAAACAGCATGCCAATGGCACAATGCATACCTGTAAGTATACTGCTCATACACCATGGCCAAATCATAGTGATCGATCATAAGCACACTTAGATGAGCAGTTCTTACAGTTCTCTGGATTGGGTTTTGTCAAAATGGGCCCATTTCACTGTGCATAGATCTATTTGTGTTTATCTGTTTGTATTTTGTGTGTTTTTGTTTCATACTGCATAGTTGTATTACTGTGAGCACGGTGGGGTGGACCTGATGGGATTGAAGCCTAATCCTTAAGACCTATCTCCTTCAGTGCTTTGACGCTGTTGGTTGGGTCATTTCACCCGTAAAAACCGTCCCCGATATGACCTATAATGTGTTCGGTGGGATGTTAAACCTTGCTCTATCTATCTACCATAGTGATCGAAGGCCAATGTCATCATCACGGGGGTTTTTAACCTCTTTACTCTCCAACTGCTCATGGTGTCCCCCACACATTATTCTACTCCAACAAACCCAATGAATCAACTTGTGCAGCTTGTCCTTGTAGTTTAACACAGTACATGCTTGAGTTGAACCAGTAAGGTGATGGAGGCCCTCGGAGGGTTCAACTCCTTGGTGTGCCAAGTAACTTGCGACCAGATTAACGGTGTGCATGCTTCAGGAGTAATTTCTCAGGCAATCAAGAGGGTTAATGTGTCTTCTACAGTCAGTGAAATTCACACCTCTTAAGTTACTAATTAAGATAGGTTGGAAATGTGTACATTAATGTTATTATTCTTATTGCTATAACCAATATTCCACTATATTCAAAGAACAAGTCCCATACCAATATATTAGGGTCCTGATACCTGCGGTTAAGAACCGCTCGCTACACCTAAACCATAACATGCCCCAAGGCTAAAACTGTATGTATGAGGACATACTTGGTGGGCCAAAAAAACTGGACAACTTTTAGAAGTTTATAACTCCCACATACAATCCGGTAGAATGGCATTCTACATATCAGAACCTTCAGCTCTCTATCAGGAGAAAGAACAGCATTTCGAGTGTCGCCATATTGAAATATTCTTTGCATAAGATCGGAGTAATCATACTACACTAAAAATGCCAATTAATTTAAGCATTACATTACTTATTTCTGGCTCACTAGGTACGTGTCACTAGAGGACTGCATCCCACAAATGCATGGCAACAGTCTATCAGACATGCACATCAAACATGCTTGGTCCTTGGTTCAACCCTGTTGGACACGTTAGGCCACATATCGATTGCAGTGTTTTCTGTCAACACAGCGCTGTCGTGCTTCCTCCAAAGTCTCACGTCAACTTCCTTTAAATCTTGGCTTATGGCATCGATCCAGTTCTTTCTTGTTCTTCCCAGCCTTTGCTTCATAGCATTCACATCCCATTACACAACTTGTTTCAGCAGTCTACCGCAGTCCATCTGCAATATGTGCCTGAACCACCTCAGTCTTCTTTCTTGGTGTTAAGCCCCTGCCACACTACGACATGCATGTTGCAGTCATGACTGCAGTAAGCATATCATAGTGTGGCAGGTTGCACTGAAATACATGGTAGCGTTAATCGGAATGCACTGATGCGTTGCAAATCTGGTGGCAAAAACTGCCGGCGTTGGTGACTGCCAGTGCATCCGTACAGCATTTGCAACATACTGTACACTGCAGTTGCATTTATATTCATATAATAATAATGCAACTTAAATCACCACACTTATAAACTCACTATTTTATGAAAGTAAATAAACTGCAAGAAAAAGCAAAGTACAGCACGCTGGTTATTATCAGTCAAGAATATTACAAGTGGAGATGACAGATTTTGAGTGCAGAAACTCGTCAGTGAGAAGCAATAATAATAAAATGACAGTTTATAAGACACCATAATATGTCCATAAAGTCACTACAATGGCGCCATACAGCCGATGCTGTACAGAAAAACAAACGAGTCTTGAGGCGATTTTTGAAAGTAGAGTGTCGATGCAGTTCGAATGTCGGATGGCAAACGTACGACGAGCAAAGCAAAATGCACAACTGCCAAGACAGTCTTGTACGAGGGACGACAAGGTCTCCACGGGACACCGAGCAGGGAGCCGCGCGTGTAGGAACAGATGTAACCGGAGATGCATAAGTCCACTATGTAATTTGGTGCCATACCATTCCGAGCCTTGTAAACTAATAATCTCTGCCTTGACTGAGTGTCACTGTCATGATTGAGGCAAAGACAGCGACAATGACACCGTGATGACTGTGGCAATGCATACGAGTGTGGCAGGGGCTTTAAACTCTAATTTCTGTTTCTCCCTGACCTCCTTAGTAAACATTAAAAATTAATTTTGAACATCTTTTACAAGGGGCATTCAAAAAGTTTGTAGACTGACACAGTTAACTACGAGATAGGCATATCATATTATGTCACTTTTCAACATATTCTCCTGCAACTGAAATGCACTTTGTCCAGCGTTTCTCCAAAGCTCTGACTCCGTTGTAGAAAAATTGTTGTACTTGGTCTTCTAGCCAGCCATATGTCGTGCAGATAATGTCCTCGTCGTCAGAAACATTATGTCCTTTCATGAATTCTTTCAGTTTAGGAAACAAATAGAAGTCACTTAAAGCCAGGACAACGCATCTGATCACAGGTCAGTTCAAGCACTGGCTGCCATCCAAAATGCCGGCTTTGAACTACTCCGTCACCCGCTGTATTCGCCATTCGTATTCGTACTGCATGGCAAATGGCTGGCTGGAAGACAAAGAACAAAAAGTCTTCTACATCGGAATAAGAGCTTTGGAGAAACGCTGGACCAAGTGCATTTCAGTTGCAGGAGACTACGTTAAAAAGTGACAAAATATGATATGCGTATGTCGTAGTTAACTGTGTCAGTCTATGAACTTTTTGAACGCCCCTCGTACTACATACTGACCACATGATGTGACTCTCCATGTTCATTATACAGCCTAATCAATATACATTTCATAGACAATATCTGTCTATTTCTTCTTTTTAGCTCCTGAACTGCTCATAGCATACACATGGTATGAGAAAAAAAGCTCGGCCAACAACAAATTGCTTTGAGGGAGAACTATTACACACATTATTATTCAAAGATATTTGACCCGATGAGGTCAAATATCTTTGCTCAATATGTGCACATTTGCTTATTGGAAGCAGTTAAGTATACCACTGTTGGCTAGCTCACAACATACAAGTTGTGCAGTTATTTCCGATTTAAGCAGCTCGGTACACAGTGTTCTATGGAAGTGGCAGTTTTGTAACAGATTTTAACCAAGCTGAATAACTTTTGCACAGGTATAACT
>Ga0049105_1001450_pt1 | contig 10541 bp, 7 predicted proteins | sample WorMetvaBAHAMAS1_FD_61260 | JGI IMG/M metagenome (GOLD analysis project Ga0049105, IMG submission 61260) | Worm MetaG Olavius vacuus BAHAMAS.1 | ecosystem: Host-associated > Annelida > Digestive system > Unclassified | place: Germany: Marburg | collected 2013-04-09 | reverse complement strand
CCCCCCCCCCCACTAGCACATTAAACGTTTTGCGACAATGCGTAAAATATAAACGTACTTTGTTACTGTCATTGTCCTTGTTACGTGCCAATATAACAGTCTGTGTGCAAAATGCAAATCACTGTTTTCTCACACAAGTAAAACTCAACGTCATGCCGTCGTAATGCATGCCTCCGTCATTATAACGTTCGGTCTGGTCATGTCATGAGCTTGAGCTTTGACCTCTGACCTTAAAACTTTTTCAGTAATGCGCAATCACACGATGAAATCAGTAAGTGGCATTGTTCTTATTCTGTAATTTGTATGTGTAAAGTTGTAAAGTGTAAAGCAGTTATGTTGTCACATGCAGAACCAGCTGAGTGGATTTCTGCTGCGCAAGTTCAAGAACTCAAGTGGCTGGCAGAAGCTCTGGGTCGTTTTCACTAATTTCTGTCTCTTCTTCTACAAAAGCTACGAGGTAACTTCAGAAAATGATGACTGATATTTTATTTTAAAAATTTGTTTACTGTAACAATAGAAGTAATATTAACATGTAATCCAGCTGTCTAAACTGCCTTTCGTCTAGTTTTTTTCTGCGGATACTGTTTTAGAAGTTTACGCGTACCATAACCTTTTGTTTCATAAAGACTTTCAATTAAAATTTTGTATTCTTTACTAATAACCATCATTATTGTCTGAATAATTGTAAACAACTGGTGAAGTCATATGTGACATCATGAACATGTGATCAATAGCAGACAAAGGATAACGCAAGATTGTTTACAAACATATTCTGACAATTGATCACAGTGTGCATATGCTGTGGTTTTGAGACAAATTAATATTTTACATTTCCCAAGGTAGCGTGGGACCCAGACCAGTGTTAAGGTGGAGTGGGCAAGATTAGATGGGTTTTGTTGAAAATTTAATTCTCTTCCTAACGGTGCAAAAATTGGTTCATATTTGGCAAAGTTATCACTGATTGTGTAATGTTCTGTTTATTATGGACCACGGTGTATTTATAATTATAATAATAGTAACAACATAGATTTACATAAGGCTTTTAATTCACCTTATCTTCAAACGTGTGGAATTATTTGCATTAGAAATTGTTGGTTAATTGATTTTAATTCATATTTCAAGTTGTTACTTTTTGGAGCTTTTTTCCTGGTCATAGCATTGATGTTTTTCAGCCACTAACAAACATATACTGTTGCACATGTACCAACAAAAACGATTTTGTAACACGCTGACTGTTGTGTGACGTCTCCCAGGAGAATGTGCCGCTGGCAAGTTTGCCGCTGCTCGGATATTCAGTGTCAAAACCTACCGAGTCGGACGGGATTCGACGTGAGTATGTCTTCAAGCTGCAGTTCAAAAACCATGTTTACTTCTTCCGTGCTGACAGTGCTTACACATACGACAGGTGAGAAGCCATTGGCTGCTATGTTTCGTGATCTGTCTTGTGTCTTTGACAGTTGCCATGAAATCGCTTCTATGTTATACTAGAACTAATAAATAATTGTGTATGCACATGCGTCTGAATTCCTCATTTTCCTTAACTTCTGATGTGCAGTTTTTCTTCCGAAAGTAATGTGTTTGGTGGGACGTTAAACCTTGCTCAATCAATCAATCCGAAAGTAGCAGTAGCATGTTACAGTTTTAAGACTTGAGCTTGTCTGATTTGTATGGCGGCAGCTTCATGCCTTTTGTCAGCCGTTTTGTTCTGCATGTCTAATATAGTTTATCGCTTCATATTTAGTGTAGCAGCATTGTTTACCAAGTGTTTTGTGTTGTATTTACATATTGATTATAAACATTGGAGTCAAAACAGCTCCTGGAGTAGGTTATTATTGATATTATTATTTTATTAAAAATGTTTAGTTGTGTAGTTTTTTATAACATTATTTTTAACACCAGGCTTGATGGTAACAAAAACTTGGTTACTTTTGTGAACAACATAAACACTGTGACTAAATAAACACTGTGACTTAAACTTATTCGGGAATTTTTTCTTCACTAGACTAACACAGAAACTAAATTAAACTGAAAACTACAAAAAACGATGTAATTATATATGTGTGATGACAGATGGATTGAGGTGATCAGCTCGGTAACGTCATCGTCACGCATGATGCGTATGTTCAGTCGCATGGAAAGCATTCAGTTGTCATCTCCAGCTGCTGTGATACAGCCAACACAAGCTCCGTCTGAAGTCTATGAGTCTGATGTTGTTTAATGCTGCTTGTGATTTTTCTCTAACGGGTTTCAGTAACAGTTGGTTTCAGCAGTGGTTAGAGGCATTGTTGCATTGATTGCACTGTTGCGGTTTGTAATTGTCGTATTCCATGGTCATCTGTTTCATTTGTGTTATTAATGCATGAGACTTGTTAGCCTGTTTTAGATGGTGCTTCCTTGTAGACTGTTAGTGTTAAATTGAAGTTGTGTTAATTGAGTTCACATTGGTAGAAGTTCATTGTTAATGGCTAAATTTGTTGTAGTTATATTTATCAAAACTGGCGTTAAAATTGTTGCTGTAAAGCCAGTTTGTGGCCACAGTTGTGCCATGCCAGTTATAACGTATGCATGTCCACTGTCCATCAACCTGGAAAGTTTCATAGAAATTGAGAAAAGATTGAGTTGAAGTTAGGGTTAGATTCTAGCATAAGTTAAGTACTCCTGCAGCTTCAGCTGTTATTTGCTGCTGTCTGTTTTGTCATGCATTGTCATAATAATAGAATTAACTACAATAAAATTTCTTAAGGACGGGATGTCAGGAAGTCGTATTATTCTGCTGTGGCTGTAAAGCGGATAAACATACGATAGCGCCTTATGTCACAGCTTGAGTGTATGGTTCACTCTGAGAATGAGAGCAGAGGTTTGAGACTGAAAATACAGCTGGACACACCAGACATCTTGATGATGATATGATGAAAGTATGAGCTTGGTGATCATACAGTATGCAAATATCTAATGTGCAGTCAGAAACTTACAGGTAGCCAGCTTAGTCTACTGAATGACGTCGAACTGAAAATTAAATGGAAAATAAAACTAAAACCAGTGAGCATAAGAAATTTGAAAAATTGTCTGTGAAGTGATTCGGGGGTTTGGGTACCAGGTCTTTGTGAGTAGGATTTGATGATGGTGATGGACTAGCAGCATTGTACATAAAACTTAACATTGTGTGTGATTGTGCAACCGATACTGATGCATGCTGTTGTTAGATGTAGATTGCTATATAGTCTGTGGAGACTTTTTGTAACTGCCATGTGGACCGTCACAACAGTAGTTGATATCGAAGCAATCATGCGCTATATGGTGCCTCTGGCTTTTCTACGTGATTGATCGTTGACGTACTTCTGTGAACGTGAACTGCATGCCATGTTTGTGGGTGTATGCTATGTGAATATTAGTGATGGTCTGTACATACAGTTAGTTCATTTCCTTGTGTTTCACTTCACGTTTGTATTTCAGTTTGTGTGTGTAAGCATGCTGTTCATGAGGCCAGTTTTGTATTGTAATCCATTTCAGATAGAGACTTGCACATTGACACGAGTTATTCCCATCTCCATTCCCACCCGTTCCCACAGATTTTACTCTTATCCGCATTTGTCTACATCCAGTTTCACTTCCATCCTCATTAATGCACAGCTTTGTGTCATCCCCACTTGTCCCCACAGAATTACTCATTTATTAAAGAAAATTTCCAAGCTGCATGCACCAAGGTTCCTGCATTTGAAAGAAGTGAATTGTGGATTCATTTGTTACTGTAGGTGCATGATAAAAGTAAAGTACACATGCATTCCCATTGGAATCTCGTACATTTTTCCATCTTTGCAAGAGTACAGCTGGAGTCCCACGTATTTGTTTTCATCCTCATGGCACAACGTTAGCTTCCATCGCAAAATCAATATAGCTGATGACAGCCTTATTCTGAGCATTCCCGCAGCATATCAGATGAAACCAGAAAGCGGAATGCAATAGCAGAAAAAATTGTAGTTTTAATGGATTCCCATGATCCAATTCTTGTGCAGCAGTCCATTCTTCAAATTCTGGTAAGTTTAAAGGTGAAGCAGATGTTTGCATAAGTCTGATGTAAAGTTTAAATGCTTATCTTAAAACATAGTCTTTTAAAATTTTTATTGTATTTCTTACCTTTCTAGCAAATACACACAAAAAACTGTTGTTGCAGCCAGGTTGTGAACATGTATGAACCACTGTGGTGAAACTAGTGGAGTTAAGTCTAATAATAGTATAATGAAAAACCAAAACTTGTGGTTATAATGTTAACTTAATGTAAACTTGACCTGTCTTCAGTCTGGGTCTCGATTCATAACTGTCACTTAAACCTATATGATGTAGATGTAACCTTTGAGTTCCCTGCAATCCATTCACTATGTTCCAACTATACTTAAGTCTAAACTGGGTTCAAATTGCCAGCTCTTTGAGTTTGGTTCATCTAAGCCTTTGGACTTGGTGGAACTTAACCTCGGCTTAGTGTAGTTTTAATGTAGTTTTGCATATGTCATTATGTTTGAGCATTCACTGAGATATTTTGTACAATTTTGCATAACTTTCCAGTTTTTTTGTGAATTATATTTATAAGAGAAAATGTTGGATCATTTAGATAATTACTTAACATATCTGACGTCGTCCGTTTAGCATAATTTCTGCTGTAAACTTGACCACGGTCTATCTAGTATTATTTTCTTTGTTCTGTGGGTTACGTACATGAATTATGTGCACGGTGCTTAGTCCAAAACTTTGTTTTAGGACAAAGACTTAATGTGAATTCAGTTTTCAGTTTTCGTAGTTGTATACTTGAGGAACATGAGCAGAGAACTTACAAAAGATGTGCTGTTGAACGTTGTATACTGCTCGTTTTCTGTCATTCTGAGGTTGTGACGTGTATATAGATGCATTCTCTGAAAATATGTGTGAAAATCTTTGGATAGCAGTTGAATGCATGATATATTTTGTTATGATATGTGAAGACTGCATATGGCAGCTTATGCTTAATTAAGAGACCTTAAAATCGTCTGTGTTTTGCATGTTTAGTTGCATATCATGCTGTAGTCATTTCACTGAATGTTATGTTGTTGTTTGAAAAGCAATTTCCGTTAATTGCAAGAACTGTACAGTGAGGCAAATGCCTATGTGATGTAGCTATTTGCAGTACCGTTGCAGTAAGCAGTGCTGTGTTGTAAATTGCTATTTAACTCAGCAATAATAAATAGCTTATAATAACTTCATCTGTTTCCATAACTTTGTAGCACAATATTTTCCTGTTATTGGCAGAATGATAAAAACTATTTTCATCCTTTTGTTAGATTTTGTGGAAATTGCGGTATTCATTGTCAAAAATTTTGTGTGTCAAAATATGACCGACGGTGTCACCTACATTTTATGAGAAGAAAATTGTTGGAACAGTTAAATAGTTACTTATACGTATCTGAAGTGGTCCGTCTCGCGTAGTGCGACATTATATGTGAGAGGCAGGATAGAAATGCAGTGTCGGAGATTTCTCAGTGTCTTAAAAAGTTTTTATGTTAGTAAAATATTAGTGGTGGTCTTGCCTGAAGTGAACTTACAGTGTAATTTGTAGCACCACTGTGGCATTAAAAATTGATGTAGCAGATGACATGGACTTACACAGAGTGTTCCAGCAGCATATAATATGAAACCAGAAAGAGGAGTTCAACACCAGACAATTCGCAAGGCTTAAGCAAAACAGCCATTCAATCCCACAGTAATCACTGTGTATTGGTGCTAACTTAATTATATTATATTCAGTTGAAATCTGTCAATTTTCTTGCATACATAATACGTGGGTTTCTGTTTTTCTAGGCACTGCATATGTTCGTACATTGGGTAGTCGTCAAAAGCATGGAATTTGATTTCTGTGAAAAGGATATTCTGCGTTCAGTGCCGTTTGTCTTTCACAGATGCAATATTTTGTACAAGAGATCCCCAGATTTTCCACAGCATGTGAGGTAGTCACCCTTTTCGTGTATGAATTCTGATACCGTCCACTGTGCTCGTAGACATTTCTCTGCATGTGCTTTGTACATAAATGTCTATTTTCATGCATTCAACACATTACGTTTTCTTACATTTTTTTGCTGATCGCTTTAAATTATGTAGTTTTAATTCTTCGTGTGCTGTATGTGTGGAACAGCAGTGTATTTTGACTTTTCTAAGCTGTTAATCGCGACTGTTAGATGTGAACAGTTATGTTGTCGAGTTGTTCTCACAGAGAGCTTCTGTAAACTGTGACATTGGTCTGAACACTGAACAGTCATTGCGTTTTTGTTTGTGGGTGGTCATATATAATCATAGCTTGAAATATTGTGAAAATTAAAGAAATTGGTGAGTAATAAGAAGTTGGGAAACGTGATGAGTTGATCTTGGAGAAATTTTGGGTATCCATTACATTTTACCATTCATTTCCAAAACCTGAACCCATGTAACATTTTCTAATAACTTCAACAAATCTGGCCCAGTATTGATATTGGTGCAAAGAATAACTGTTTAATCTTAAACTAATTATGCTCACTCCTTTGTGAACAGTTATAAAAAATCTATGGAACTACTTACGGTTTAAATAATGGCTGCAAGTTGCACTTATAATTTTAATTCATCTTGTTTTCTTCAACTTGTTTTTTACTTATAATATTGCAGTTTCTGTTAATATCATCAGAACTGAATTTACGATCTTCTTCATAGAGCAAGTGTTAGTTAATAAAACTTAAATGGCAATTCTCTGTACAAAAAGTCTATTATATTTGCTCATATTTGTTGGGGTATTTGAAAATGTATCATGGGTCTGGCGTTTTTGACTACACTGTGCAAGCCTTCAAAGATACCGTTCAGTGTCATGCACTACCTCGTTTGAGGCATCTGATTTGCACATCGGTGAAATGGGACTTTTATAGATAATTGAAGCTCTTTTCGCCAGATTCCACCAACGAGTCGTGTTTCGAGGCGGATCCAAGTTGTTTGGGTGGAGTCTGTGCTTTAAGCTACTGAGCCATGGCTGCTGCATATGTGACTGATGCCATGCGAAGTAAAACCAGTGTCACGTGTGTTCATTTGCACTGAAATCATATCCGACAGTTATAATGAGCTTCTTGTAAATCATGCACTTCAGCAGCACAAGTACTGATGCCACAATACGTGGTGGCTGAATTTCAACAGACTGTGGAAAAGATGAAACAAGTCTGCATCACTGGGATTGTGGTATCGATGGTGAAACTTTAATTGCCATGAATCTGCATCACTTATTACATTCTTTGTACGGTTGACTTGTGTAAATTGTGATTCGGCGTAACGGTTGGAATGATGACGAATGACAATGTACGATGAATTTTCAGGATTTGTTGTTTGGCAATGAATAAACAGTTGTTCTCACTGTGACTTCGCTTATAACTGTGTAATCTGTGATATTTCGAAGACGCGAGTCTTTCTGGTCAATCAGCTCCACTCAGTGGACTGGCATTGGCGGCCACAAGACAACCAAGAGGACATATAAAAATAGATTTTACAGTTTCTCACGAGAAGAAACTGTGCATTGTATGCGATGTGTTTACGGCTGAAGTGTTAGTATCTAGGAGTTACGGACTTGCCATCACTGCACTGTTAGTGTCTAGGAAATATGCACTTGCCATCACAGCGTTTGCAGCGAAACCAGTGGCGTCACTTAACACTGACCCTCACATTCAGAAATTTAATGACATTTGTCACATTCCTGGCTGAACAGTGGCCTGCTACAGTGTGTCTCAAAAAGAACATCCCCCACATTTTTAGCTGTAACTTTAGAAAGCATTGTCGGATTTTCATATTGTTTGGCACACATGTTACTGAGAAAGTAAGCAATCAACAGCTGGTATAGTTTCCCACCACACCTAACTAGTGCTTCTTCACTACCTGAGAAAATGCAGTAGTTCCGAAATAGCATCATTTCACTCAAAATGCTGTATCTCTGCTTTGCCAGTTTTAAGCAGTCGCCGCTATATTGCTTCAAACTTGTTGAGTCGCGACTCATATTCATGACTCTCTAAATTTTATAATCAGTGGTGTTCACCAATCACATCTGGGCTCTTGGGGTCATAGGTCAGAAAAAATGAAGTTGAGAGGTTTGGACTGTGTTGCATACAAGATGTGCCAGTGCGCTGTCTTACTGAAAGACCAAATTATTATCCACGATGTGTTTGGTAGCTATTAACATTTTGTTGAGACGGTAGAACACCTCAGTAATGCTATCTTTTGACATGCAATTCATGTTTGATGAAGAAAAACTTCCATTCTTGACATGGCACCCGAGCGGCCTGACACCATGACAGATATGGTGATCAATAAGTGTGTGCGAAACAGGTAGCTGAAAGCCTTGTTCCCTTTTTTGGTCTTGTTTGGTGCACACATCCTATCGTTTCATGAATGAAAAGTAGTCCAATAGTTATTAGGTGATAATTCCGATGTGACTTGAGTGTCTATTGGCAAATCAACATTCAACATTTACGTGAAAAGATACAATTTCCGTGTTTTCAGTTTTACAACAAAATGTAGAAGCATTAATAATTAGGTGAGGTCGAAAAATATAGCAACATATGATTGCTTGCTTTCTCAGTAACATTTCTGCCAAATATTAAAAAATCCCTCAATGCTTTCTCGCGTTTTAGCTAAAAACGTCGGGGATGTTTTTTGAGACACAGTGTACATCACCTTATGCAGCAGTGTTTGCAAGAGGTGGTAATTGGCAAAATCCAAAAAAAAAATATTTTTGCAGCTGACTTATTGTTGCGTTATTTGCAAATACATGTCATTAACACGTAGGCTATTGTCGACTGCCTTTGTGCGTCGTAACTTTTAATACAAAGAGGTTTTATTATACACTTCCAACAAATGATATGGTAATTTACTGAACCTGGTCTACCTACTTTTGACACTATAATGTTCAATGCCCGGCGTATGCCTACATTAAATTTGAAAACAGTGGGAAACTTGTTGCATTGTTGTAAATCTTAAGATTTGCCCTGTTCTGCCATTATTCGTATTCATGAATGGTTATGCAGGAATGTGTTAATAAATAGTGTAATGTTTGTGTTATTATTTCTCTGTTTATTTTATGGGCTCTGTTGCCGAAAATAAGCGCATTTTTATTGTGAAAAGATGATGCCTGAGAACCCTTGCAAATGAGCAATTTGTCCAGATTGTCGTTACGCGTACTGAACTCCATTCATCGTGTTTGGTGAAGTCCATCTTCTGTCAGGTCGTGCTTCTTAGTGAATAATTATCATCCTGTCGTCGTCGGCTGTCACTGGGCAGTGGGTAGGTCGGTGAGTAATGTCTTGTGCATTGTATAACCGCATTTAGCGCTAACGCCACGCTAATGAATATTAATTAAAAGCCACGGCTCGCGACGCCTCCCTGTCTGTGTCATTGCATGTCGTCACTCGTCCTATAATTATATTAGCACCGCTATGTATATCTAGGCCTACAGAGTTCTGGTCACGTTGCTGCAACGTTGAGGATAGTAGTAGCCCAAGGCATTCGTTCGTACTTGACGAATCACTCTTACTTGTCGTTTGAGGGCGACCATGGGCAGAGACGGGGCGTTTTGGTCTACGTGCTCTGTTCCGTCCACGCTAATCTAATGTAATCTGATTTTAGAGTGAACTCAAGGTCCACTAGAATGTCACAGCATAGCGAAATATAAAATAGTAACTTAGGGTCAAACCTAATGTACCCTTACTCCTATAGCCTACGTTAGCTAGCGAGTGTTAGGCTTAATCGACGTTGAAAATCTACTGACTTGGCCTTTCTCTCGTCTATTTTTAACTTCTTTGGGCCTAATAATAATCTTCGCTTATTACATTGTAGACAAACCGCAGTACAAAGTACAATTACAGTGAGAACCAACAACAAGCTGTTGCACAGGACATAAATAATACAATAGAACACAAAGCAAGTATACAAACAAACACAACAACAAGTTAAGCACAGGTATAATAAGTAGCTGATATAGCCTACAAGCACAAGACCGTAACTTAAATAATACAAACAGAACAACGAAACGCACGTATACTGAACATAGGGCAAACTCAAGTATGGTAAATATTTACAAATAATTCAACACCGCTGCCACCGCCGGCACTTGAACCCATGTGCCCGACTCATGGCTGAAAAGAACTAGGTTTTGTAGAAAAGTTTTTTTAGGTTTTTTAGGTTTTAATGTAGGAAGACCTGACACAAAATTATGACTCAGAAATTCAAGAAGAATATCTTATACATGATACACCCTTCCTCCTGCCACATCATTTATAGCCATGTGCAGACTATATAGCATAGCTATAAATACAACTAATTAGACTGAAAGGCAACGATTTTCTGCTGTGACTGCGAGTCTAAAATCTGCATTTTTAAGGTTTTTCTTTAAAAAAACCTTAAAAACCTAAAATTAGTACTTTGAGGCTTTTTAGTTTTTTTTGTAAAATAAACTAAAAACCGAGGTTTTTTACAACCCTTTCTACAGCCCTGGCCCGACGTCACCTCTGACACCTCAG
>Ga0049105_1001449_pt1 | contig 10543 bp, 7 predicted proteins | sample WorMetvaBAHAMAS1_FD_61260 | JGI IMG/M metagenome (GOLD analysis project Ga0049105, IMG submission 61260) | Worm MetaG Olavius vacuus BAHAMAS.1 | ecosystem: Host-associated > Annelida > Digestive system > Unclassified | place: Germany: Marburg | collected 2013-04-09 | reverse complement strand
GTAGAAGCATTAATTAGGTGAGGTGGAAAAGTATAGAATCTTTTGATTACTTACTTTCTCACTAATATTTCTGCCAAATATTATGAAAATCCGACAATGCTTTCGTGAGTTATAGCTAAAAACATCGGGGATGTTTTTTTTTGAGACACACTGTAGTAGTAGTGGTGTAGAGGCTTAATGTCCCACTCAACACTTAGGCCAGTTCGTGGACGATTTTTACAGGTCACATGACCAAACCAACAGTGTCAAAGCACTGAAGGAAACCAGTTGGTCTTTCAAATAAGGCTTGAATCCCACCAGCACCACTCCACCATGTTACAATAATACAACTCCAGGTAACCGCCTCTATGCACAGCGTAAGGGTCCCAATATGACAAACCAAATCTGCTGGACCTGTAAGAACTGCTCATATAAGTGTGCTGCTGACTGTGAACATTGTGTCACACAGCCCAGCACAGAGCAGTTCTGATAATATCCCTTCTTAACCTCCAGACAATCACCATAACTCGCTTGGTCCACATAAATGAAAGTCAATTAGAACTAAACCTAGACTGTATGACACGTAAACCAATGACTTCCACCATGTCTCTTCAGCAATGTTTATCAAGCCATAATGGGTGTTTAGAACCAACAAGTATCTCCTGTTGATAGTTTAGTCGATTTCAATGTTCTGCTGGTCATAACTGGCCAGACAGCACCAAATGGTAACAATAACAGTAATAACTGTAAGTCCTTTTGGCACACCTGAGTGTATGACGTTTCGACAATGCCAGTGTCAGCAATGATGTGACTGTCCAGGTGCATCAGACCAAGGAAGTTGAGACAGAGAGGTGGAGTCAATCTACACAGCATCCTGCAAACAATACTCACATCAATTACAACACCATTGGCTATTGTACAGAGACCATCAGGGTGGCTTATGAACTACTGAAATTTAAGGACTTTTAAGGCCCTACACTGTTTTCAGGGACTTTCCAGGTCCTGGATAAATGGACAATTTTTTTCAAGGACTTTTACGGACTTAAGAGGCCTTATGGCCACCCTGGTGATCCATATAATTTAGAAAGACAGCCGTACACAATGAGAAGAATACTGTCTCTGATGTTCACTAGCCAACAACCACCTACAGCCACACGGACTGTATATTGTTGGTTACTTATGTGTTATCAATGAAGACTCCTGTAACTGCACAACAGAAGGCAATATCAGTTGTTGCCATATACCAGCCAACAAAACCTCATTAAGAGGCTTATGCGGACACTTTACGGACATCCTAATCAACATTCTTGAGATAAAGTCTGTAAAATAGCTCACACTCTGGCAACTGTCTCGTATAAGCATTCTGTGCGGCATTTGATCAGTAAACTAAAGTTTATTCTGCTGTCATCAAACAGAAGTGGAAGTTTACAGCTTAGAGTGATTCACAGCAAAAAAGCCAAAAGCGCATCGACTGTCACATAGACACATACGTTATCTTCATATTATTCCAATGACAATACACGTATAAGCAAAGACGCAGATAATCACGTTAATGTTTATAAAGTACGTACATTCCACAGAATATAAGACTGTTTTCATCAGTGTGGTGATTGCCAACGACGACGTAGTAATTGAATATACGCATCTTGAACACAGTGTAGTATGCACAGATGCTCAGATACGAGATCGTCACAATACACAGGAACTGAATGACCACACATGCACACACATGACAACAATAACTAGCGGAAAACTTATCTCTTCAGACAGTGATGAACACCATGCAATGCTTTTTGCTTTTGTCGTGTTTTCACAACTCTAGTCTACAAATGTTCAGATTTAATTTTACTTCCTTACAATGTTTAACATTAAGGCACTGATACAACTAGCACACTAACGTAAACCAGTAAGCGGTGATGCTACACCATCAAAACGTAAGCCTCCACTGCAAAAGTGTATCATTTGGTCTCACTATGACCTCGACCTTTGACCGATGACCTTGGAAACCTTTTCAGCAATGGCCACTTACATAGTGATCACTTGTGCCAAGTTTCAATTAATTCCCTCCACAAAGTGGAATTGACGTTGATGGACGGACAATGCGTGGATGGACAGCCGGACAGCAAACCGGAAAACATAAGCTCCTCCCCACCTATTGTTGAGAGCAGAGGCTAACCAGATAAATGGAACATAACTTTTAATGTCACTGTCAATATCATTAACTGTCCCCGAGTGACGCACCTCAATTGCAATGTAGTTGTAGACACGAGTAGTCGCTACGTTGAGAAATATAGCGAACAGTGAGAGGACGGGAGTTTTGATGAAGAACACACATTCTGACCATACAACCATCACTGTCAGAACAGCCATCAGTATTGTAACCAGCCGCAACGACCATGGAGTGATCCAGCATTTCCAATACCATTCTGCAGCACATCACTTCATCAGTCAATACAAGTACATTAACAAATTCTTAAACACACATTACCTGAAGCTGAGAGTAGTTATGACTATAATGCATAATAACAAGAAATGCACAGTTAACCATGCACAATAATACACAGCGATACATATCGTGCTTTTACACTCTTGGTGAAAACAACTGGTCCATGAATAGTCATACATTTGCAAACATAATTACACACAAATAAATACATAAAATTTAATATAACACGACTCTGAAACTTTTTACACAGTTTTAGCAAAATTAATCTAGCTAAAATGCATTCTAGCACTAACACTGAAATAATACAGTACAATACAATAGAATACAGTCATTTCTATTGCACCTTCTACAACACAGACCGATGACGCATAACAGATGAATAATAATAATGAAAATAACAATCATGATGAGACAATGACAGTGACGATAACAACGACACACGATGACGTCTGGTGTCTGACTATAAGCCACCAGATGTTAACATCAATCACGGCAACGGCAACAACAACAACAACATATGCCCAGTGCCATATTGAGAAGCTTCAGAGGTTTTGGCCTGCAACTGACCAAGTCTTGGACAACGGCAGTAGCTCCAAATACTTCTGCGCCCAAGTTCCAGAGATCGAACAAAGACACGGCTTCCTGACGACTGGTTCCATCCAACATCCTCCAAGTTGACGGCGTTCTCAATGAGTTTGTTCCATTGGCACTGAGTGCTGTTGTACTGCTGGACTGAGACGATAACGCGCCGGTGCAGGCGCACGAATGCAGTCACACTCAAGTCACAGTCAGCGGCCGCACTGTCCGACAAACCAACAAAGTCATCATGTGGACGCTGTGCAGCAGATGCAGGTGCTGGCAGTGATGACTGTGCACTCTCCGGACACTGAAACACACAACACGGTGCACAGACATTAACACAAACACTGCAACTGCTCAGCTGATGTTAAAATTCTTAACCACTCTTCCGTGACTGTAATGGGTGCAAAAAAGTACAGAGATATTAACCAAACCATTACTAGATCAACACTTATTACAAACTGGGCAAGACAGAGTTGCCAGCATACGTTATCTGACATGAAAGAAAGAAACAAAACCGCAGAAGCACAAAGAATATTTCAAGACAAGACGAAGAATGGAAAGATATGATATGATAATATGATATGTCCATAAAACAAGTTATAATTCCAATGAGAAGAACCGGGAACTGTAGTTATGCACTTGGATATGGCTATTTACAGACTGAGCTGTGACACACATTAAGTAGCGCAAAAAAACCCAGATATTTAATGGTTGTTGTAAACCATTCAGTCGGGTGTCAAGTATTCTGACCTGTAAACTCCTGGTCAAACAACCTTCAAAGGCCCTTCTAGACAAATGCTAGTCCAAGCCTATCCTGCAATCACTACACTGAAACAACATCGCTTGTTGTAGCACAAGTTAACTGCTGCAAATTCATTGGCTCACACATTCAGATACTCAAGTGAATGTAAATAGAAATGATGTAATGGTTTTACATTTACGAGGAATGTTTTGTGTTTATTTCACAGATGGACGGATAGTGATTTTTTGCCGGATACCGGATTTGGTTAACCGGCACCTAATATCCGGCCGGTTCCGGATTTTTGATGACCACTAGTCTATACCTATAAAAAATTACAGCAAATCGCGTCCAATGCTTTATTTTTCTGTAATCTTTAATCGTCAGTCATGCCAGATAATCAAGTCTTTACTAATCCAGCAAATTCACATTGTTCAATGTCGCAGCCAGTTCAAAATTTAAGCAAATTTTCTTTCAGAATCAAAAGTTTTTCGGCGTTATCAGTTGACAGGCGACTTCTCTTGTCGGTGAGGATGTCTCCCGCAGTGCTGAAGACTCGCTCGCTGGGCACGGTACTGGTAGGCCGTCCAATAAAACGCCAGCGCTAGCCACTTGCTGGTTGCGTCATTCAAGTTGAGAATATTGACAGATTCCTATCTGCGTATTTCTGTGAAGCATCAAATGTTAACACAGCGTGTGGCAACAGCGTCTCTTGCATCAAAGGTATAAAGCACGGACATCATCCGCAGGCAGCGGGCGAGCGGGAACCTGATCGGCGGCTGCAGTTGGTAATAGAGCACACTGCCGATGGCCAGCTACATCAATCGACAGGCTTCACAGATTTTCGCGGCTGATACCAACTGTTAATTGCGCAGTGACATCGGACTTAGTGCAAAAAGGGGTACTGTAATTCGTAAAAATCTGACCTGCTGTGCCACATACAATCCCACCGGAGGCGGATTTCACCGGTTAGTGGAAAACTGGCGTGATCCGGATGCGGAGCCGGATAACCGTCCATCCCCAGTTTATGTTGACTGTTTTTCTTTTTTCTTTGACTAACTGATCACATGACTGTTACGTTTGCTTGCTTTTATTTCTATGCTGCATCACTAAATGCAAAAAGTCTTTAAAATAGCCCAGGTAAAAAACACGACATTCTTCAAATCTTGATCATTTTTATAATATTACACTGTGATCACTAAATAATTTAACCACTTTACTGCACAGGTTGTACACTGACGAGGTATGAAACTACAGCAGCTTCAGAAAATGAGGAAAGTGATGGACCAAATACACAGGCAACAGACTACAAGTCATTCCACAGTTAACTTATATGGTACATCAAACTAACCTTGCTGATAATTGTGTCCACAAACCGGCGATGTGGATGTGACATCCTGGTTGCTTCATTGACACGCCTGACTTCCTACAGACGCCAATACCACATATCACAGCAACTGAAATGAAGCAGTGTATGCCGGAAAACTCAATGTATGGAATGGATGTCATTCTGCAAGACTGCAAAGAAATAAGGAATACAGTACAATAAAATACAATTCATGTACTGCCATAAATTGTGAAAGTTGAGTTGAGCAAGGTTCAACGTCCCACCGAACACATGATAGGTTATATCAGGGATGGGTTTTTACTGGTCAAATGACGACCTAACCAACAGTGTCAAAGCACTGAAGGAAGACAGGTCCTAAGGCTTAGGCTTTAATCCCATCAGGTCCACGCCACCATGCTCACAATAACACAACAGCTATGCAGTATGAAACAAAACACACAAAATACACACAGATAAACACAAATAAATCTATGCACAGTGAAATGGGCCTAGTGTGACAAAACCCAATCCAGAGAACTGTAAGAACTGCTCATCTAAGCATGCTTATGACTGTGCTAAACTTCAGTACAACACAGAACAGTTCTGATAATCTCCCCTCTTACCTCCAGACAACCATCATAACTCAGATGTTGTCTATCGGAGGACAAGGAGGGATAAATCGTGAAAGCAGATTCAGAGATGCTATTCACGGGGTTAGTACAAAATTAAAGTGTCATTTTCAACTGTCATTTAAGAGTAGGTAGACTGAACAATATCAACGAAACTCATTACTGTACTGCTTCTAGTCAATATGTTCAATAAGAACACTTAAACAATCTCAGGTTTTGTTTTGGCCAATGTTCCTAAGCTCATCATAGACTACGCCAGACCTCAAAATGTCACCCTAGCAAAGTGTTTGGTACTGCAGTACTGAAATTCTTTATAGACCAGATGTTCTTCATGATGCTTGTCCAACAGCATCAAAGCACCAAAGGCAAAGACATAATGTAGTTTACATGTAAATTGCATTTAATGTAGGGTCACTGCACTGTTGCACAAAGTTTTCAGAAACTGTCGACGTCTCTCATCGGTACAGTTTTTCTCAACTATTCTAATGATTTGACAGCAAAATACTAAAGAGTTATTTAGCTTAAGTGGAGTGGGTATATCTGCAAGAATGAAAACTGCAATATATGATGAAGAAGAGGAAATTCATGAAAGCCAAAACCAAAACAACCTGGTTCTAATTCAGCAAGCAAATCTTCACAACTGTGATACCAATACAGAATACTACAAATTCTCACGTACAGACAGAGCATCTTCAAGTGCCTCCTCAGCTTCAATACGCTCCAAGCTCATCTTTGCAATCTTGAAATATGTTCTTGACAAGCTGTATCCTTGCTTTGACACATTCCAACAAAGCCGTGGCACTTCGACCAGTCCGTAGCCAAGCAGCAAAACAAGAAGAGACAGACCCCATGTGTTGCTTGCAGTAATTGCCAGTACCTTCAGCTGAGCACTGTGATTAACATCACAGACAAACAAACATACAGCAAATCAATTATGCATTAAGAATACATTTTCGAGCCCGTCGTCTCACTGAAAACATCAACATGCGCTGTCTTTCAGTTTTGCGTGTCTGCCTTAATTTTAGTGATCCAACCATACTGAGAAATGTTAAAAAATGCTGTTATTTTTTTACCGTGTAAACTGGTGTTAAGAAACATCATGTTTTGTCAAAAGTAATCAAAATCGAATAACAAAAAAGACATATTAAGATTGATTCAATTTTTTTTAAATGACACTATCCTTAATCAATTCAAAGCATCCTCTACAAAGAAACCAATGACCAAACAGTTCAATAATTACAATACAAGAAATGAAAACGATTCTAGTGCAACTTGTTAAGAAATGCCAGAGCTAGTAAACTCACGCATTAAAGTGCAGTTCTGGCTTGGCCACAACATAAATCAGGCACACGCAGAAAATGAGTACGTATGTGCCATAGTAAATGGCATTGGTAATCAGAGCATACTTCATCTTTCCAAGTATTGTAAACTCGCCAGCTTTAGCATATGACTGCATTATCGGCAAAATAACCCTGTCAGCAAAACAGAACAATCGAAGTGATTGAAACCTGCAATAAAATGTTCAGTCTTTAAAACACAGTATATCAATTCACAAACACAAATGTTCATCACAAATAATGCCAGCTGTTGTACTGCAATCTACTTTAAACAAACAAGATGAATACATCAACAGAAAACAGAAAACTTGCACGATAAAATTAACTGAAAATATTAAACTTCATCTCTTAAAACTAATAAAGGCCTTCAAGTTCAAACATGGCTGTTGTTGGTTATAGATCTAACTTCTGAAAAAATATGAGACAGCAACACATGTCACTCACTAATTGCAATAAGCACATAAAACTGCTACAAAATATTTTACGTAATGACAGTAACAATAAACAAGAAAAAAACAGCAAACCATGTGAGAGCTTGTGAAGTCCAGTAGACAACATGCCATAGTACTGACAATGTAAACGCCGACACATAACTCAGTGGTTCCCTGCATGACTTTCTGTTAGGCAACACTGACGCCACGGAGATCACCTCAGCCGTACTTGTGATACTTGTGGTAACAGTGGAAACACTGGCACTGGTAGCATTCGTATCTTGTTCGAATCGAAATATACTTGCATTTGTCGATGTGGTTACCGTTGAAGTCACCGTTGACATCGAATGTGTGTGAATTTCTGAAGACGGAATGACAGTTGACACAAGTTGGCTGCTGCTTATGCAACGGTTGTAACAAGTCTGTCACATAAAAACACAACAGCTTATCACAAGTTGGTTGCGTAGCACAGTTGGCGGAATGCCGGTCTTTGGCCGGCGAACTGACCTTGTCCTGCGCTTGACCTTCAGCTAACGGGTGACCACTATGTGGGTAAACCGTCCGCTGGAGATCAGCCAACTAGGCCAACTCAGCCTTTCATCCTTTCGGGGTCGATAAATAAGTAGTGAGCGGCAATTAGATGTTTGCCACCTCAATCAGTGGAGGCGCCATCTGGTGAACGCTTACGAGGTAAAAGGCAGGTATGGTGTTTATTGCAGGTAAAACTGTGTGATCCATGCCTGAGCGCTTTAGAGTGGTTTGTATACCATACAAGTGCTCGGATTTACCTTTTACCTTTACCTTTACCTTATCATGACTATTCAGACATAATTTGAACAGGAAAAAATCCGTTTCACAAACTATGCAACACACTTAGTCTTCCACTGCAAGAATAACGAATTAGCAACTTAAGATACTGCATAAAGATACTGTGTATGGCAACAATACAGGACTTTTATATATAATAATCAAACTGAACAAAACAGTAGTGCTTACACTAGACACATCGACTGGCAGCACAAAAATGATCATTGTTGGCAAAAACCATGACAGGAATGTCGCAACTGTCACAATGATATGGTGTTTTCGCCAGTTGCCATAATGGTAATGCAGGCAGGCAATGACACAGAATATGACAGCAATGTCCACACTCAGAGGAACTACCGACATGTTTCTAAACAAATTCACACACCCAACAAATACCACACATTTATCTTACTTCAATTTATTTACTATTAACACAAATAAACACTGTTAAGAAACATACAAAGCAAAGTGCATAAAACAAGAACACTGAATGGATGTTAGAGCTTAGAACACTTGCTAGTACATTGAATCTGAATTATGACACAACAAACAATTAGTTATGTTGCAAAATGTGTATCAGCTAGTGCATCGTTCGGTCAGTGTGGTGTTACGTTCGACCAATAGGATGTTTTTGCCTGCAAAGGGGACCGCAAGGTACTGAGAGTTATTGAACAATCATTCAGGCAGACACTGCAGGTTCCTAAGATGTGTCAGATAAACGTGGTTTTCCTCTTTTGTCACCTGCAATCTGGAACTCACTTCGTGGACCAGCATTCGGAAGTCCTTCACTGACAGTTTTCAAGCCACGAGAAAAGATGACAGACATGACGACAAATCACTCACAACTGTCACAACCTGGTGCAGTGAGTGATGAAACAGAATGTATATAAACTGTGAGTGTGAAACACTGAATTCAGTCACAGTCGTGGCTAAGATTTTATACATTTCAAAAACCACTTAGAAATCAGGCTATGAATGGGTCTAGCGAAATATACACAACGATTATCCGAGTTCAAAATATGAGCCAATCTCTCACAAACCGTTGCTGGGATACAGGCTTAGACATTAAATGTCTGATGGTTGAAAATGCAGAGGTAAACATAACGCAGTATCTCGAGGCCCAACGATCGTACTTCAATTACTAAAACTACAGGTCCGAAAGTCAGACCATGAGTCCGAACATCAGATCTGTATTTCGCATGGACTCGATGGTCGATGAACGATGATTACACAATTATGCTCCAGAATCGGGATATGACTAATTATCGCATCAGACCACATCGGACTGCATCGAACTACATCGTACCATGTCAGACCATGTCTGCAAACAAGAGATCATAATTTCAAAAGCGAAGCCAAAAAGCGCTGGAATTACCTACATGGCGAACAAGCCACCCGGCACTCAATTAGCTCACTACAAGTTAGGCCGCCACAAAGGCAGTATTAGGCATAGGTCATCTGTCGCGTACATGTCTCCAACAGTGAGCAAAACAGTATAGCTCCCAGTAAGCAGAGTTTCGTAGTCCACTGGGGACTCTCTCAGCGATTTGGACAGCCACTGCGTGGAACAAATGGTTTTCCTCTAACATCATACATGTAAGACATTTTCGACTATGAGCCAGTGCGTGATTTACTACTGGTATACAGGCAGTGCGTGGCCACTGCAGAAGTCTTTGGGCATAGTCAGATTTGGTCAGATGTGATCCAATGTGCTCCGATGTAGTCCGATGCAGTAATTAGTAGTGTTGTTACGGTGTCACTTTTTCCAAGGTCGGTCGGTGTTTCCTTGAAAAAGTCAGTATTCGGTGTCAAGGTGTTTTTAAAGCATTATGTACAGCAAATGCTGCTACCAACGCGGTGCCCGGTACTGCACTTATGCTAGGCCTAGCGAGCAGTCTTCCCCCGCATACTCGGTCACTGGAGGAGGGTGAGGGGATGGGCGGTCGGACGACAGACACCGCATCTGAGTACGGCGGGCAGGTGCTGTCTCCCGCGTCTAACGTCTAAGGAGGGGAGAGGCTGAGGACATGCACGGCCAGCTAGAGCATCTCTGTTGTAGACGTCGTCCAGGGGAGTGGGGGGAACGGGGTCTCCCACGACGCACGCAATGGTGTGAAACTGACGGCAGTCGTGGAAAGCGGGCATCATTAATTAAAGCAAATTTCCCACGATATCGTGATATGCCACCATATATAGATTAGCTCTGTAGGCTACAGTGTGAACACTACGCTGAACGCTGCCATATTTCTGATCTAGCGCATCTAGA
>Ga0049105_1001448_pt1 | contig 10544 bp, 6 predicted proteins | sample WorMetvaBAHAMAS1_FD_61260 | JGI IMG/M metagenome (GOLD analysis project Ga0049105, IMG submission 61260) | Worm MetaG Olavius vacuus BAHAMAS.1 | ecosystem: Host-associated > Annelida > Digestive system > Unclassified | place: Germany: Marburg | collected 2013-04-09 | reverse complement strand
AAATCAACATGAAACATTTACGTGAAAACATACAATTTCCGTGTTTTCAGTTTCACAAGGTAGTGTAGAAGCATTAATTAGGTGAGGTGGGAAAATGTAGCCACATATGATTGCTTGCTTACTCAGTAACATTTCTGCCAAATATTATAAAAAGCCGTCAATGCTTTCTCGAGTTATAGCTAAAAATGTCGGGGATGTTTTTTTTTGAGACACAGTGTAGTTTTGTAATTCGCTATGCACATGTATGATGTCTTATACGTCCTACGCTATTTCCGGTAATTAGCTTTCGTCCACTTTACAGTGGCGGCGCCAGCACAGCAAAGGAACCAGGTCATTTCGAGGTCAGAACATCCTCGAACCAGGTCACCCGGATGCACTTTTTCCTCAAAAAAGTTGACGACCTTGGTATGGTGAAATTTTTTTTCTGTTCACACTGTTACCGAAGTTAAGCAAAGCAATAAGCAGGGCGGAGACAGGGCGGTGGATCCTCCAACCAGGTCATTTGACCTTGCGCGCCGCACCCTGGTCTAGTGCCGCCACTGCCAATATTGAGATATGTATTCATCTTTATTCACCATATAATATGGTAGCACAAGCAACACGGGAACAAGCAAAAATACTGTTATACGATTACTCCTTGACATGTGACCTTGAAAAATACAAACTTTTTCAGCAATTCCCAGTCACGTAATAGATGTATTTATGCCAAGTTTCATTAAATCCCCCCCACTAAAGTATATGGAGATATCGCGTCAAGCGAAATATAGTGTTAACGAACAATGAACGAACGGCCAGCCAGCCGGACGGCCGGTCCACATAATGCCTTCTGCCGTCTGTTGTTCGCGGCGAAGACATGAAAACTGTAATGTGTCCAATGCTGGCAGCGTACTGAAAGCACTGGAAAAATAAATATCGCACGAGAGAAAAAAAACTTCTATTGGACGTGCCGGGCGTACAGTGTATAGTTTCCCATGGATCAAGAACATCTGAGCTAAACACGATGAACGTTATTTCATCGTTACTACGAATAGCCGAGCGGCTGAGGGCGGCGATTTCTGAATGGAGACGACATGCATCACTGGACGATGACAATGGCCCGACATGTGTTCAGCCTCCGGCCATAATACTCCACAACGCTCTCTCCCTTTCTCCGTCCTGTTTCGTGTCGTCCTATATAAGCTCTTGCATGTGTCGTCAAGCGGTGAACACAGTACATTAGTAGGCGCGCATGTTGTCAGTGACCTATGATATGAGTCAGCACTGTTGCTAATGTTACCAACCTGTCGACACCGTCGTAATGGCTACGTTACACCAGTAAAGTCCAGAGGCCAGATTTTCGAAAGATCTTATGATGAACTTACGAAGAACTGAGGTGGATGTGATAACTGTGGTTATCTATTACAAAAATCTCATGAAAAACTTAGGAAGAAGTTATGCTAAACTTTTGAAAAAAAACTGACGACGACATTACAAATAAAACATAAAATTCGCTGCAAGTGATGTCATTCGGGAAACCCTCTGTCAGAGGCTGTTATTGGTCGAATACTTTCAGCTGAAAATAACTGACTACCAGAGTGACAATTTCCTAATAATGCTTTCGATAAATGACTTACCATTTATCTAGGAAAATCTTAGAAAGTCGCATCTCGATGACTTACAAAAGACTTATGAAAATCTTACGACGAACTTAGGAAAAATCTTACAAAAATCTTACGAAGTTTCGAAAATTGGGCACCAGTTGAACCTGTTACTGCTCGGACGTTAAACAAACGTTTGAATAGAATAAACATGGAGATACTGCTGTTGATGAATGTGTTGTTGCTGCTGCTAAACTCGATCGTATGACAGTGATGATGATGATGATGATGATGATAACAATGAAAATGACACATATAAAACTGGTAATAAATTCTACACCAGGGGCCCGATTTTCAAAAAAATCTTAGGACAAACTTATGAAAAACTTAGGATAAACTTACACAAAACTTACGATCAACGTAATAAGAAAAATGCAATTCCTCCAAAATAACGTAACATTTTTTCAAAAAATTGTCTGTAGGGCTGTCGGTCTGTAGGAAGAGCTTAGTAAGTCTTAATATTGCAATAGTGAATTAAATTTAAAAGTCTGTGAAAATCTTAACTTTATAACTTGCGATAAACTTATGAATAAACTTAGGAAAAACTTACGCAAAACTTAGGATTTTTCCTAATTTTTTTTTGAAAATCGGGCCCCAGTTCTGTTTCTGAATGACTTCTCTGTTCCAAACAGTGTCAGTGTATCCCACTTGAATAGTGATGCCAAAATACAAACCGTACAACTCAAACATGACAGCGTAAGCTTTATCTTTCCCATCACAACAACTAAAATTTTATGTGTTTCTACCATTTTGGTAAATAAAGATGATCACAATTTAATTGAGATGTGTTATGTATGTGTGTGTGTTTATTTGTACGTTTTGTTATAATTTGCTTCATGGTTTTTTTCTTCTTTCCTTTATTTTTGTAATGTAACTATGGACTTTTGTCTGAAATAAACTTAATGATGATGATGATGTCGCATGATTCAACAATCTTCCTTGCACAGTTCTGAGGTACAAACGTTCATAAATTTGTATCATAAAATGAAGTGTAATACGGGAAAGTTATTCACAAGACATGAAACGTGTGCTTAAAGTGATCACCGTTTTCATGAACACACACGAAGTCGAACACGCCAATGTCGAACAGCTCGCTCGATGATTCTGTAGTCGAAGGGATGCCACTCTTCGACAAGACGCTGCTCAACAGCTCAACAGCACAAGGTGATCACCACTGTTGATCTTGGTACAGAAGATGCGTCTCTACAACACGCATCGGACTTCGCTCAAAGAAACCATCAATTCCTCTTCGGAAATACTTGCAACAACTTTTCTTATCTTTCATCTACAGACGTTTTCCAAAACTCGATCGTCTTCGGTAAACATCGACGTCATTTTTTTTCAATAGAAACGTAAACATTAGCCCTTTCGTACACTTGTGCACCGATTTCCAATTTTTCATATACTGAAAACTTAAAGGTTTTTACGGAACAGATTTTTGTAACGTTTTTATCGCAGTAAATGTGCCGCAAATTTTATTATTATTATTATTATTTTACGTCGATTAAATAGCAGTAATTATAATGAAAGTGGCATTCAAATTCAATAAGTCTTATTAGAATAGAAACAATGTTAAATTTGGCGTCATTGGGACACAATGAAGTTCGACTACAATAGCTTCATGTATGTTTAATATGTTCTGCATTGCTTATAGTTAAGGTTATTTTTGTTATTATTGTATTTTTCACTTTCTTTTATATGTTTCTACCATTTTGGTGAATAAAGATGATCATAAGTTACTTGTCGCCCATTGTTGCTTACTGTTTGACTGTATCATTTTGTTTGGCTTTCAAAGCGAGCACGCCTTCCAACGCAGACTTTCGCTTCGCTCGTAATCGCGGTGCCAACCCACCTCTGGGGCGCTCCCCACCCCCATGTTCCGCTCCATTCCACCCCACACATGTCGGCAGCGCCTGCGCATCCCATCAGGTGCCCGCTACGTATGACGCTCGTTATAGTTCGATTATTCGGCGGCTGCTCCGCCCCGCCGGCCGGGGTCGTGTTGACACAGCGTCCCGGGGCAGGCGACGCCGAGACGGTCTCCCGCCGAGACGAGCCTCTCTCCTCGGCGTGGCATGCTTCCACTACGGTCAGCCGTGTGTCGGTACGCCGTCGTCGCTCAACGCTGCGCTCTGCTCAGCCGGAGTTCATTAGGACAGCTACGCTACTGTCGAGTGTAAAAGTGCGTGAGACTGAATGACGTTTTGGTAGCTACCACGTCTCCCAGAGTGTGACGTTATTGGGACACACACAATGATACATAACTTTTTCCTTAGTCCATCCAGTGACAAGCACATCGGGGAGCCGATTCTTCCACCCTTTTTTGTCAAATCATGATTATCATCGCCATCAAATTATTATTATTTTTGTACAACGGAAGCATGAGAAACAGTAAAAAATAAAATCGTACACAGCATAAGCTAAAAGTATAGAAGTTGCAATGCACTGGCACATTAATATAGACGTGAATAAGTCACTGACATATATAAAAGGTAGATTATGCTAGGTTAGAAAAAAAACCAAAACAGATCTTTAACTGTCGTCACACTAGCATTCAGACAGACGTCTTCCAATGCCATGTCCATCGGCTTGATGATATTTGACATCAGAAGATAAATCCTATGTTTTTTTGTTTAGGTTATATTGAATAATTTTAATTTCTGTTCAGTTTCAGTTTCAGCTATGTTCGATTTTAATTTAACAAAAATCTTTTATTCACCAGACTAAACGTCTGATAGAAATGAAAGAGAGGTAACTAACATAAACAAGAAATATAAACGGAATATCAACATTAATATTAATTTCAGTTCATAAATCATTTTACTTTTAACTTAAGTTTTTTAACATACTAATTTTACTTCTACTCATAGAATGTCAACTGTTCAAAATCGCTATAGGGGACAGGACAAATGATAATATAAGGTTCAACTAAACATCACAAATACCAATATTAGTTAATAAAGATTGGTACATCACTTGCCGTTAACGATTCATATTCACTGAAATTTATTTGTTGCCGACTACCAGTATCGCCATTGTCTCGTTAATGTGAAATCAGCAGTGGCGTCGCCAGCGCAGTAAAGGAGCCAGATCATTTCGAGGTCAGAAAATCCCCCAGCCAGGTCACCCGGATGCACTTTTTTCCTCAAAAAAAGTTGACGACCTTTTTTAGTTGTTGCCCTCGAAACACAGGCCGCCAACGCCGTTTCAGCGTCAAAATAAAACAAATAAAGCGGTCAGATATAGTAACATTTTTATTTTCTGTTCACACTATTACCGAAGCAAAGCAATACGCAGGGCTAGGCAGAGTCAGAGCCAGGGATTGAGCAGGGGCGGTGGATCTTCCAACCAGGTCATTTGACCTGACGCGCCCTGGTGTAGCGCCGCCACTGAAAATCACAAATCCTATTTCCAGAGCCTGGTATACCTTATGTCGTTTTTCGTTCTAGTGTTGCACGTATTAAGGACAGTTTTTGGTTTCATTTTTCCGAATTAGTTTAGTTTGTGTTAACCGGCTTTTTGTATCTTTGTGTATTACTGTGTCTGCTCTGTCGTGTATTTTGTTGTTTATGCTGCATTCGTGCGTATTAAACTGATGATGATGATACCGCAACGTCACGCTCGTAGAACAGCAACTAGTTCCCAGCGTGTCTCACTGCCGTATCTGCCCCGCTGTCCGTCCGCGTTTCCGTGTACGTCTCTCTATCTACGTGTTTGTATGTCTTGCCGTCGTCGTATTTATCGTTGTCCGTTTATTTAGCGGGCGTCAGCGACATCGCCCTCGCCGCATGCACCGACAGCGATTTTACCAGCTTCGCCACAGCGTCTCATATTCTCCGAACGATTCTTCCCGTCCTACCGTATTTCCTCTCCCTCCACCCACTGCCGTCCGTCCACCCCGCTGGACAGCTCGTCGACGTCGCGGTGTCGGTTGTCGTCAGCGTAACGCGAACACTTCATCGTTCACTCGTCATGTAGCTGTAAGCGCCGCTGACATCCCTAACGACATTAACCTCTGTAACGGATCCTCCGTCATAAATGCCAGCGTTATTATCTCTATTATTAAACCACTGGGTTCAATGTCTATTCAGCGCAGCTGGGCACAGCGTACGTCCAGTGAAAAGCAGGGTGTAAGGAAATCAATTGACTTTTATCATTGTCAGACGAAAGAACTCAAAAATTTTCTGGGAAGGGGCTTAACCCTTCCCCAGACCCCACTCCCTTTATGCACATCTTTATTCACCAAAATGGTAGCATCAAGAGATAAAAAATACATACAGTCAAAAATATACAATAAACAAAAACGAAAGCAGAAATAAAGAGAAATAAAAAATAAACAATAAAAAACCTTAAATGACACCATGCCTGAGAGTGAAAGTGCAACTCCCCCTCCGCAGCGAAAATCCTCATACATCTATGCTTTTTTTTTTACTTTGCTACCAGTTCTATGGTGAATAAAAGATGTATATATAAAAGTCAATTCAGTCATCGCCGAAACTGGAACTGTAACTGTATGCCTATACAAGAACCTCTTCAACTCTCGCGGAAGGTGGTCCGTGAGGACACAATTTTAACGCATACGCCTACTGGAAGATTGTTCCAATACTGGAAGAGTTTTAATAAAATTAGTATTTCCTCTTAATTCGTACTTTTCTGTACCATAATGAACAAGAAGCTCAGCTACCGCAGAGGGTGGGTGGTCATCACGCCGTTCAAGGTCGTTCAAGATCACTGCTTTTGGTGACAATCGAAAACCCATATGCGACTTCTATAGTGGATAATACGAACTTACATGCTATCTCTCACCGTTCGCCAGATATCACTCAGCGCTGATCAAATTATCGCAGATCGCTTTTGATAGGGAGGTACCTCTCTGTTGTATGATGCAAATGTAGTATTTCGTAATTGAACCGTTTAGGCGTGGATCACAAGTGTGACAGACAGACGGATAGACAAACAGACGGAGAGAACCGCTTTTATATATTAGTTTTTATGCACCACAATGTTAGCGAGAAATCATACTAAACAATATAGAAAACTATAGAAAACCTTAACTAAGCAAACTAAACTAAATTATCTAATGAAAACCAGATTACACCATGAAACCGTCTTGCAAACAGTTCTATACGTCGACTACACAACCTACGATACAGGCCTTTATCTAGAATGTAGTGGATGGGGGTATGGGAGAGCAGGGGTCCCCTCCTCTCCCCTCCCGTAGAAGTAGGCCCCCTAAAATCCAGCTAGGGGGTCTGGGGAGCGCTGTAAAAAGCTCCCCCGGCGGGGTCTGGGGCAGAGCCCCAGCGGACAAACGATTTGGTGCATTTTAGCCTTAAAATCTAACATCTGGTGGCAACAATTTTCATAATTTTCCTTACAGTGCTAGAAAGGGTCTGGTTTGGGGTCAGATGAGGGGGTATGCTCTGAAGTCAGGGGGTCTACACCCCTTTAGGGGGCTCTGTATAACATACTGCTACGATAAACAGTTCAACGATGCGTCATCATTGCGGATTCCTGCATTGCTGCAACAACGGTTTATAGCCTACTCCGCGTTGTAGCCGTTAGTTTGAAAACAAGCTGCGGCAATTGGCGAAAGCCAATTTTAGGTGATTGAAAAGCCCGCTTCCATTTTCCTATTAAAGATTAGATGTTGCAGATTGTTGTCTACTGAGGACAGCAACGGTCACTGGCACAATCAAATGGGCTACAAGTTGAATGGAAAGGTAACGCTTAGCGCACCTGCCAATCAGAGATACGTGCTGCCAATAGAGCGCAAGGTGCGTGGAGGCGTGACTGACGTCCGGCGTCGTTTAGCGCCCTGCCTGCCTGCCAGCCAGCCAGCCCCGTCCGTTCAGATGATGAGATTAGATCTCAGTGCCAGATAAGAGAGAGATTAGCGGTTCGTCGGACACACGAGCGATGACGACTTAATCGCCTTACGGGTCGGCGTCCACGCCGCGTACACTTGTTTATCGACCATTGCGCAGTAATTGACCGTAATTGATTCACTGTTTATCGAACAGTTTCGTTCGTAAACGAACGACCGTTTAAATACTACGAACACTACGAATGCTGTGACGGCATCGACGTACGGATTTGTAGAAGTATCGACGCACCTGCGCTAATGGTAATCTTTCTACTGTTGTTGTTTAAAGACTTGTTTAATATACTTTTGTATAAATGTAGGCTTTTGTAATAGTTTTAGAAATTAGGTGATAAAGCGATCGAACGTTTATAGTTTTACGATTGCTATAAATATTCCAGTAGCTTTGAAACTTGAGTTATTTAAGTAATGGCTAAGACAACATGGATTCGATTCGATAGGTAGATTCGATAAGTCTATTATAGTTACTTCGAGCAATACGTAATTGATACTGAACATGGGCGCCCGGTGGCATGGGCAAGGGGGGCACTTGCCCCCCTCCCACTGGAAATGTTGCAAAGTCTTTTGTGCATTAGTAGTTACAGACGGTAAACGCTCAGTAGACGATTTTTTTTGCATTATTTTTACAACCTGTCGTCGGCTTCTCTGGGCTTCGCCCCAGACTCTCACGGGGGCTTTATCCCTGTCCCTGAACCGCGCTGGGGGACTTTCGTCTGGCCCCAGACCTCTAATTTGCCGACCCCTGGAAAAAAATCCTGCGGGCTCCCATGATATTGAAATTGAAGATTTTGGGCCCGCTGATGTCAAAAAAACTCTCGTGGTTCATAATAAAACCTTCATTTTATGCTTTCGGTCAGTTGTCAAGCTACTGTCATTGTGGTGTAACAGCGAAGTTCGGATAGTTTATTTTTAATATTTAAAAATTATATGTCAATTTAATTTGTAGCCTGAAACTTAAAATATTACACTCTCAATGTTATCAAAGTCATTTTTTCGAACACAAGATGCACGCAGGCATAAATTTGAAGCAGACAATGTTGTATTGTTAACGAGTGATGCAAAATGAAACGACCGTCGGACATAGTGTGAGTGACAATTTTATGAGTACTCTGTTCTTTTCTTTAGCCATTGGTCTAAATAAACTATACCGTTTGTAATCTCTCGATTTCGCCATGTTAGCCCTGCAAAATCATGCTGCTGTATATGGCGACATAATTTTTAATTATTGATTATCGATTACTGGCAGCGACGGTTATCTGCTTGCGATAAATTTTTTTTGAAAGTTTAAGTTTGATTGTAAGTTGGCAAAAATAGTAACAGATCAGCATCAGGTTACTACTAACACGTCTATCACTACAATGTATGCTAAAAGTGTATTGATTTAAAAACCCTATTGCGGTTCAAAAGTACGTGAGTAGGCCTATGGTAGGTTGCTTGACATTGCATAATAATGTTCTAGCGCTTTCCGCGTCATCAATTTCTTAAAAATAAGTCTTTTATGTGCCTGTTCTCTGTGTTACAGATATGACCGGTCGATAACCAAACAGTTTGCGGACTAACGTCGTAACCATAGTCATTTACAACCGGCATTTTAACGCATGACCTGAAACGACCTTGAACTAGTAGGTTTTAATAGCAGATTGACTTACGTTCTTACTTACGCAACTGGTCTCATCTATGTACATTGCTCCTGTCACAGTATCATCATTATCATCGTCAGCAGCTATTGCGATCAGTTACGTTCAGAGATAGCGTGAAGTTGATCGAGACATGTTCGGTTCAATGTTCGAGACGGCTGCGTATCATCGCGGTCTGCAGTGGCCCAGTGCTCCGTCAGCGTGCGGCTATACGATGCCGACTTTCGACGCGTCGTCGTCGTCTCGGCTCGGCAGTTCCGCCATCCGCGACATCCCACACGGACACGCGTCGCAGTCCGCCGCTGACTACCCCGCACTCGGCGACCACGGCCGCTACAGCGGGGCTCCGGGTCCGCTCTACGACGGGCGGTCGGCCGTCAGGGACGTGCTGTTCGGCTGCGGACGGTTCTCAGATCCTGGCGGAAGTTCGTCGACGATCCAGACGGCGGTCGGTGACGTCGGCGTTCAGCCGTCGTCGGCAGCAGCCTTCTCCCCGCTATCACTGCCGTGTGTCGGCCACAACGGAGCAACCACGTCGACCGGGACGGTGGCCGACTGCCCGCCACCACCCAGACTCCCAGCTGCCCCGTACGGCTACAGCTCAGCGCCGGGCGTGACGGCCAACGACGACCGATACTACGGCAACGGCGTCGGCGGAGGAACCACAGCGTTCGCGGGAGATATACAGCCACCCGAGTGTGGACAACCTACCACCGGCTTCCGCGCACCTGCTCTCAGCCTCGGCTTCAATCCTCGCAGATTTATGAATGACGTCATAGGCGAGTATTTCAATTCAGTCATCATGATGAAGTATATTATGAATGTGGAGCAAAAATTTGACAAATGCAGAAAAGCGCCAACCCGCAGATCTGCAGATGGACAGGGCAGTGATGGGCATCAACTACTCAAAAAGTAGTTTAACTACAATTACTTTTTCAATTACTTTGTAGAAGTTAAACTAAGTAGTTGACTACTTTATTTATAAAGTAATTTAATTACTTGGGGCCAACTACTACAAAGTAGTTAACTACTTTTCAATTACTTTTCAACTACTATTCCTACGTTATTCTCATAACAAAGCCGATGAAATAGTGAGAAAAACAGATTAGTTATTCGACAAACAGTGTTCCTGTCCGTGGGCACACAACAATTGTTTCATTGTCAACCTGTGTAACTGCATTGTCTTGTATAATGTGCTGGTATGCCTATCTCACTTGAGCAAAACAGTAGTAAGCGGTAAGCAGTAAGTAAACTGTACCGGTTAATTAAGTAAACGGATAGGAATCAACAGGTAAGCAAAATGACCTTCAACTACATTTAAGTAGTTTAATTACTTGGTAATTAACTACTTCAAAAAGTAATTTAACTACCACTCAATTACCAATT